>JGI2924J29684_1078480_pt1 | contig 56020 bp, 61 predicted proteins | sample BenlonsequencITS_FD_29684 | JGI IMG/M metagenome (IMG submission 29684) | reverse complement strand
ACTTCACCGAGCGAGCTTCCCGAGAAAAACGAGACCGATAGCAACGAGACCGAAGCGACCGACACGGTCACGACGAGTGGGGGTGGCGAGGACCTCAAGCCGATCCACGACGAGGAAAAACTCTCGACACTGACGGGAACGAACTCGAGACAAACGTCTGATATAGAGCAGAATTATAAAGTAGCGAGGGGCAACCGGACGTTGATAGTCCTACTCGTTCAGTTCGTCATCTGGAACTTCCTTGTTTGCCTCAGCGTCGTCCGGTGCGAGGTCTCTTGCAGCAGCCTCGTGATCACCGCCTTCCGGATTGTCCTCTCCAACAGCAACGATGATCATATCATTGACTAACTGTGCAGGATCGCTAGAATCGACTCCGAACGTATTGGTGAGCAACCCAACGTCCTCGTATTCGCCCACTTCAAGTGTCGTGGCCCAAAGCGGCGATGTGGTGCCACCGTTGAAGAGCCCGACGTTGCCCGTTTTTGGACCCACCAGGAAGACAAACACGTGGATTGTTTGCTTCCCCTGGTTACGAATCCTGAAGAGGTCCTTGAAGATGGTAACTGAATTGGAGTTGACCCCAGTGCCACCACCCTCCGTCTCATTGTCCTCGTCCATCCGGATTCGGAGATGGCCCTCATCTTCGTCAACGTAACTACTGTTAGGGCTGTCAGGAACCTCTTTGAGGCCGAGGTATGCATTTGCGTCATTAACGGCCCGAACACTCATCTCACGTGTAGACGTGACCGAACTGAACGCGCCCGTGCCGACAAGCGCACTTGCTCCGATAGCTGTACTCCCCGCACCGATCAGGAATTTACGTCGTTCCATCGTGATTCACCGTTATTGCGCGCTCGAGCCGCCGACCGCCCGTCGCTCGCCATCGTGGCGTCGTCTTCGAGCGCAGGCATTCTCCCCATGGACAGCACCCCCCTTTTGTATACACTGGCAGCAGATTCGGCATACCGGGCCTGTAGAGCGGTAGTAGTGTCGTGCAGGAGTCTCGTCGAAAAGTACGGGCGGTCAGGAGGTCTATAGCCGGGACGTACAGAGGCGAGTGGGGCGACCTGCAGTCCGGATCGGTCGCGTCCTCGCTCGAGCAAACTACCACAGGCTCTCCATGAAGGGCTGTTAACAACAATTGTGACTAACAGGTAGGTCCGATTGATGCAGCTTGAGCAGCACTCTCGAGCGTGCGACGGCCCGCGATCGAAGAACGAGCTATCCGAACCGTCGGCACGTCACGAGGACGCGAACACGGACAACGAGCGACCCCACTCCTCGATCTCCTGTTTCCCGTCACTCGAGCGAAGTAAGCAAAAGAGGACCGTCGCTACGAGCCGGAGTCGTCGCTGTCGTCCTCGAGGGCGTCTCCCCCCTCTCCCGATCCGTCACCGATCACCGTCGGCTCCTCGGCTTCCTGCGCGTCGGGTTCGAGGACTCGGTCCTCGTCCTCGCTCTCTTCATCCTCCAGCCCCTCGGGCGCGTACACGTACAGCGAGTCGTCGTCGAGGACGTAGTACCGCCCGTCGCGCTCGTCCTCGATCACGCGCCGATCGCAGTCGACGGCGACGTCGACGAGGTCCTCGAGGGTCGCGATCTCGATCCGCGAGCGCTCGCGGACGTCGGCCGGAAGCCGTCCTCGCGAGATCCAGTCGTCGAACGCCTCGCGCTTGTAGCGGGCGTCGATGCGCTCGAGTTCAGCCGCCGAGGGCGCGAGGGTCCCCTTTCGGCGGGCGACCCCGAGGACCCCGAGGGCCGCGACCGAGCAGATCCCGAGCAGGGCAAGGACAACAGAACTGAGCCCGCTAAAGCCAGAGCTCCCCGCAACCGCGACCGCTTCGGTTCGTTCCTCGGTCCGTTCCTCGGCCGCGGGCGCCTCGACCGTGTAGGTCGTGTCGTCGGGCTCGACGACCAGCTCGTAGCTGTCGACGCGATCGACCGACTCGCCGTCGATCGTCCCCTCGATCGCCATCTGCACCTCGACGACCGTCTCGAGCTCGCCCACGGATTCGTTGAGATCCTCCTGGATCTCCTCGGCCTCCGCAGCCGTTTCGGGCACGTCGACGCTGAACGACGTCGCCTGCTCCTCACCAGGCGCGAGGGACTCGGTCTCCTCCTGGGCGGTCGTCTCGTTGACCGCCCAGTGCTCGACGCGGTCGTCCTCGTCGTCTACGTCCTCGACCGAGCGGATCACGCGGTCGGCCTTGAGGACGACCGCGACGTCGCCGTCGGGCGCGTCGTACGCGTACGTGAAGGTCGCCTCGAGCTCGGGTGCGACCTCGGCGAAGTACATCGAGCGATCCGAGAGCTCGGTGCCGACCGGGAACACCTCGTTTTCGGCCTGGACGGTCGCGCTATGGTCGAAGCCGCCAGTCGTCGACCACGCCTCGACCGTTCGTTGTTCGAACTCCTCGTCACTATCGTCGGCGACCGCGCCGTAGGCGCCCCACCCCCCGAGCAGGGCGAGTGCGAGCAGGGCGACGACCACCACGACGAACCACTCGTCGAGCGCGGTGCGAAGCCGCACGCGCCGTCGGTCACTGATCACGGTCGATCCCCTCTCCGTTCGGATTGCTGTATCGATATCGGAACATGATTCTCAGTCGTTCAGACCACCCGGGGAACGCGATCTCGCTCGCGAACGCGTCCTGATCGTACCGGTGCCGATCAGGAGAGCCAGCGGCGCGACAATTATCCCCGTCAGCACCGCCGTCACCGACGCCATCGCCGCCCAGGGGTGGATCGCGTGCAGGGTCGCGATTATCGGCTCAGGCAACACCGCGAAGTACGTGCGTTCGCTCACGGACCGGAGGTAGTACCCCGTCTCGGGCGGCGCGGTGTAGGCGACGGCCGCCGTCGCGTTCTCGCCGTAGCCGAGCGTCGTCCGCTCGTCGACGGCGACCCCCTCGCTCGCCGGTTCGACGATCGTCACGGTCGGCAGGACGCCGCCGTTGTACAGCTCGTACTCGTGGCTCTCGGTCTCGCCCATCGGAATCACGTCGGGGCGATCGGAGTCGAACTCCGCGCTCACGATCCCCGTCTCGGTCGTCCCCGACATCGCGACCATCGTCGCCAGCGAGACGACGATCAGCAGCGCGGCCAGCCCGAGGACGAGCGTCCGCGCGTCGTACACGTCCTCGCGCGAGCGCTCCCGGTTGCGCTCGCGGGTCGCACCGCTCCATCGCTCGAGCGCGAGCGAGACACCGAGGACGACTAGGCCGAACGCGAGCAACAGAGACGACAGCCCCTGCGTGCCGAGTACGGCAGTCGTCCCGAGCGTCGACGCCAGCCACCGCTGGCTCGACTCGAGGCCGTTCTCGACGCCCATTACCGCCGTCCCGAGGTGCGGGATCGTCACTGGCTCGCCGTTCACCTGATGCGCCGTCGCGGCGACCTGGCCGTCGGTGACGACGGGTTCGCCGGAGTCCTGATCGGTAAACGGGTTCGCGTCGCCCTGGGTGACGTAGCCCTGCTCGGTAACCTCGACGACCCGGTGGGTCGTGAGTCCGCCGCCCTCGATCTCCTGGGCGTCGAAGACGATCACGTCGCCCTCCTCGGCCGGGCCGGCGACGGCAGACGGAACCGCGACGAAGCCGTCGCCGGTCTCGATCGTCGGCTCCATACTCCCCGTTTCGACGTAGCTGAGCGCGATCGGGATCCCGAGGACGTGTCCCGCGACGATCGCGAGCAACGCGAGCGCGGCGACGCCGATCGCGACGAGCGTGACGACACGCATCGGTCCCCCCTGCTGTCCTGTTCCCATCGTTCCCCTCGTCCGTCCGAACGCCCACAGCCGAGCGATCGGCCGTCCGGAATCGACCACACTCCGTCGGCCCCTTACTATAGGCACGTTAGGGAACGTCTGGCATCGTCTGCAGGTCGACAAGACGACCCTGAAGCGTCCCGACAGCGTCGCGAGGGTCGTCAAGGCAGCCTTGAACTGTAGTGGCAGTGTCAAACGGACCGACAAGTAGTGCCAGAACGTCGCTTCTATTCCTTCCACTAGAACTATCGGTGACGTGCTTCTATAGGCTTAGAAGCGCTTTTGACGGGTATCTGGAAAGAGTAGTATCCGTCGAGTGATAGCTACACTGTCAATAATAAAAACCATCGGTAGAGACGTGAGATGTACCTCGCGCTCACCGGGGGGTGGCGTCGGAGGTGGAAGGGGGATCAGAATGAGTGTCAGCAAGCTAGACGAGGAGGAGCTCGAGCCGGAGGAACTGAATCGAGACGAGGTCTTCGAGATGTTGAGCAACCAGCGCCGGCGCTGGGTGTTGCACTACCTGAAACAACAGAACGAGGACCGTGTCGACCTCCGATCGCTCGTCGACTCGGTGTCGTCCTGGGAGTACGAGACGCCTGCAGACGAACTCCCGTGGAAGAAACGCAAGCGCGTGTACACGTCACTGCGCCAGTCACACCTGCCACGGCTCGACGAGTCCGGCGTCATCGAGTACGACCGCAACCGCGGCGAGGTCGCGCTTACCAACGAGGCACGGAAGCTGCAGCTGTACCTCGAGTACGTTCCCGAAGACGACATTCCCTGGAGCCACTGCTATCTCGGTCTATCGGGGGTCAGCGCCGCCATCACGGCGCTGGCGTGGTATCCGGTGTACCCGATCGGGGAGCTCTCGGCCGTCGCGCTCGGCGCGTTGGTCACCGCGATGTTCGGCCTCTCGGCGGTCGTCCACACCTACCACTCGCGGCGGAACCGGATCGGCCACCAGGGGCCGCCGAAACGATGAGCGCGCGAGTCGGAGTCGGGCTGATCGTCGTCGCGATCGCACTGCTGATCACCGCAAGCGCCGGTGCGAGCGTCGCCTCGGTGGAGCGCCCACTCTCCGTGGAGGTCGTCGATGGTGACGAGGCGGGCGTCGCCGTCGAGGCCGTCGAGGCTGAACTGCTCGACAACGCCGGATCGGAGACCGCAGCCGAAAGGGCGGACGAGAACGCGACGGATGCGGCGCCACCACTGGGCGAACGAGAGCTGCTGGTCGTCACGAACCAGCTCGGCGAGGAGATCACAGTAACGGAGATCGAGGTTCCGGACGGAATCGACCAAGAGGACGCGTCGGGCTGGGTCGGCACCGAGATCGAGACCGGCGAAAACGCCACCCTCGAGGGAACGGTCGACTGCAGCGAGCTCGAGCCGGTGCCGGAGGTGTCCGTCGAACTCTCCGGGAGCGACGTCACGATCTCTCAGACAGTCGAACTCGCAGTGACGTGTCCGTCCGAATCGGTCTGACGAGAAACCGGAATGTTAACGGCGACAGTTCCCAACTGAACGGACGTACAATGACTTGGATCCGCGCGCTCGCGGCTGCCGGACTCTCCGTCCTCCTTCCCGGCGCGGGCCACGTATTTATCCGTGATTGGGTTCGTGGTCTCGCCTTTGGCGGTATCTTTCTCGCGTCGCTGGCGATCTTCCTCCCGCCGACCGACCAGATCATGGCCGCTGACTCGGTCACCGGAATGATCGGCGTCGTCACGACCGAAACCGACACGATAAGTCAGTTTGTCGTCTCGTTTATCGTCCTCTTCGCCGCGATCGACGCGACGTTTCGCTCGATGGGGTTCCCGCCGGGCTCGACCAACGGCGCCGATCAGGATGGCCCGAGCTGTCCCGAGTGTGGGAAACCGCTCGACGAGGACCTCACGTTCTGTCACTGGTGTACGACTCGACTCGAACCGGCCGAGCCCGAAGAAGAGGAACCGACGAACACGTGACGTCGGGCCGGGGCGTTACTTCTCGATAATACTTTCCTCGACGGCTTCCCCGAAGTGCCGCGCCGTGTCCTCGTAGTACAACAGGAGCTCGTCGCCGGCCTCGAGCTCGGTCACCGCCTTCCGCCCCTCGCTCGTGGGTACCTTGATCGTCTCGGCGTTCTGGAGCAGGGTCTCGACGCGATCGCCGTCCGCGGTCTCTAAGGCGATCCGGAACATCGGTCGCTGCTCGATTTTGACGCGGCCGACGATCGCCTCGCGGGTGTTGCCGTCGGTGTCGACGACCTGGACCTCGTCGCCGCTCTGTAGCTCCGAGAGGTACTTCGTGCCGCCGTCGGGCGTGCGGACGTAGGCGTGGACTGCGCCCGCGTTGACCCGGAACGGACGGGAGGCGACGTACGGCGATTCGGCGGTCTCGGCGTGGACGAAGACGAGCCCGCGGGCCATCGAGCCGACGAGCATCCCCTCGTCGTGTTCGAGCAGGGAGCCGGTGTCGACACAGACCCGGTCGGCGCTGCCGATCTGCTCGATATCGAGGACGTCGGCGTACTCCAGCTCCAGGGACTCGCGTTCGGCCTCGTCGCGCACCTCGACGGTACGGCGGATCTCGTCGGGGTCGTCCGAATCCAGCAACACGGCGTCGGCGCCGAGCTCAAGGGTCTCGAAGGCGGTTCTGGCCTCGTCGGCGGAGGTGACCCCCGCGACGAGTTCGGTCTCGTCGCCGATGCGTGCGATCAGGTTCTCCAGCGGGATGATCGTCCAGTCCTCGCCGACGACGATCGTGTGGTCGGCCTCCTGGGCGGCCGACTCGGCGAAGGCCTCGTACTCCTTTCCGAGGATGCGGACGTACGCGCCCCGATCCAGCTCGCCCTCGCGGCGCAGCGTCGAGAGATCGGCCGAGCCCGAGAGGTCGCCCGGAAGATCGATCGTTCCGTCACCCTCGCCGTCCTTGCCGACGACGACGGCGTCGGGTTCGGCGGTCGACTCCGGCTCCGATTCGGTCTCGGCCTCGTCGACGACGTCGACGTCGTCGACGTCGTCGACCAGCGTGACGTCCCCGTCGGTGCGAAACGCCGCGACGTTGATCTCGCCGAGTTCGCGGACGCGTTCGACGTCGTCCTCGTCGACCAGTACCCAGTCCGCGCCCGCCTCGAGCGCGGCCGTGATCCGTGCGCGGCGGGCGTCCCAGTCGCCGACGGCGTCGTCGGCTTTGACCCAGACAGCTCTCGTCATAGCTCGAGTCTCGAAGGGGAGTGGCTTGAACGTGGCGAATCCGACAGCAGTCGTGGGGATCGAAACTCCGCGTACGACACCAACTGTCACGTGCCACCATCTGTCGTGGTACGAAACGTTCAGAACGATCGACCCCGTACGAGGAGTCAGATGGCTGCCTACGACGCGATCTGTTTCGATCTCGACAGCACCCTCTGCGAGCCCACGCAGGATCCGGACGTCGTCCTCGAGCGGGCCTTCGAGGACGTCGACCGCGATCCCTTCTGTACGCCTGCCGATCTCCGCGCGGCCGTTCCCGAGGTGCCGACCGTTCAGACTGCCGAGCAGTTCTACACGGAGCTGTTCAAAGCAGTCGCCGAACGGACCGACGCCGACTCCGCACTCGCACCCGATCTGGCACAGCGGTATCTCGAGGTGCAGGATCCGACCGCCGTCCGGTTTCGCCCCGGCGCCGAGGACGCCCTCGAGTACGCCCGTGCCCGCGGACGGGTAGGACTCATTACGAACGGTGGCCGGAAGACCCAGATCCAGAAGCTGCGGGCACTCGGAATCGCGGACGCCTTCGACGTTCGGGTGTACACGGATCCGAACGCCGGCGTCTACCCGAAACCCGACGCCGCGCCGTTCGAGCGGGCGCTGGGCGCGCTCGAGACCAGCCCCGAGCGGGCGATCCACGTCGGCGACTCCCTGCGGGCCGACGTCGCGGGCGCCAACGCGATGGGGCTCGACTCGGCGTGGATCGATCCCGGGCGCGACGACGTCGCCCGCGAACACGAGCCGACCTACGAGCTCGACACGCTCGAGCGCCTCGAGTCGATCGTCTGATCGCGACTACGCCTCGGGCAGTAGATCGGTGTGGACGACCGCGCGATACCGGCTGTCGGTCGTCTCGCCGAGTCGAGCCAGTAGGGCGGCGACGGCGGGCATCGACTCCGGGAGTTCGAACTCGTCGTACCGCTCGTCGCGGTCCGTGCAGCGTTTGACGAACGCGCGGATCGCCTCGAACTCGGCCTGCTGGACGTAGACGACTCCGATCCCGTCGTCGTCCTCGGGAACCTGCTCGCGCCAGGTCTCCAGGACGCGTTCGACCGTCCCGCGGGCCTCCCGCTCCCGGTCGGCGACGGCGGTCGCGTCGGGACCGTCGCCGTCGAACAGCTCGTCGAATGTATCCTGGAGCTCGTCGGCGTTGTCGGCAAGCGACGGCGCCGCCTCGTCGGCCGCGAGCAGCGCTTCGAGCGCCTCGAGCTCGATCCGTCGGACGGCGACGGGGTAGACGAACTCGTGGTTCTCCTCGGGCAGCTTGTAGGAGTGGCCCTCGATTCCCTGTTGGCCCTCGCCCGACCGACCGAACATCAGATCGAGTAATCCCATGGCTGGACCTGTACTCGGTCTCCGGATAAGTGTTCCGCGCTCCGCTCACCAATCCTTGCCGAGCGCGGCCTTCGCGCCGCCGTACCCGCTCGCGGCGTTCCAGGTTCGGCCGCTGTCCGTGTGCTCGACCTCGAGGACGTCCCCGCAGTCGCCACACCGGTACCGGTCTGGCGCCTTCACCGGCTTCGACGCGCGATGACGCGTCGCCGTCCACGCGCAGTCGTCCGCGAGACAGCGGAGCACGTACCGGGGCTCGGTGAACGACCGACAGCGACGCGGCGCCTCGAGCCGGGCCGCAAGCTCGAGAAACCGCTCGCCGTGGCCCGACTCGCCGGTGCGCTGGAACTGCAGGGCGTGGACGAGCTCGTGGCGCACGCCCGCCGCGAACTCGGCCCACTCGTAGCGCTCGTAGGCCCGGCGGGCGAGGACGATCGTCGCCACCTCGCGATCTGCGTCCCACCGACACAGCCCCGCGCGGCGACGCGCCCGTCCCGACACCGCCCACTCGAGCGCGTCGAACTCGAGGGCGAGGTCGTGGTCGTCGATCACCTCGCGGGCGTGGATCCGCGCCCGGGCGCGGATCTCGTCGTCGATTGTCAGTGACTCCTCGATCACGGCTCGACGGACGACCCCCCGTTCCGAAACGGTTTCGACGCGCCGCCGGCAGGCCTTTTCCCCCACGCTGCGATCCTCGACCATGAGCAAACTCTCGCTGCCGACGCCGCGTCCCCTCGATCCGAACGACCCCGTCCGCCTCGCGGGGCTCGTCCTCGTCGCAGTTGCCGAACCGCCCCTTGACGAGCGCCGGCCCTGGATCGAGCGCGCCGCGATCGCCGACGCGCTGACCGTTCCGGGCGCCGACGCGCCGCTCTATCTCACCGACGACGGGATCGCGATTGCGACCACCGGAATCGGGAAAAGCGACGCCGCGACGACGACGGCCGCATTGCTCGCGACCCCCGGGCTCGACCTCGAGTCGGCGTACGTCCTCTCGGCGGGGATCGCCGGCGGTCCGCCGAACGGGGCCCCGCTGGGGTCGGTCGTCCTCGCGGACGCGGTCGTCGACTGGGATCGCAAACACCGCTGGGACGGCAGCGATGCTCCGGGCGAGCGGATCGACACCCTCGCCTACCGCCCGCGGGACTACGTCCACCACCTTGCCGATCGCGTCCTCGAGCCCGCGCTGGCAGCCGCCGAGGAGACGCCCCTCGAGGACGACCCCGAGGTCCGGGCCTACCGGGAGCGGTACCCGACGTCGCCCGACGCCGAGCCGACCGTCGCGGTCGGAACGACCGTCTGTGGCGACGAGTTCTGGCACGGCCCGCGACGCGCCGAGGAAGTGGCGTGGCTCTGTGACGCCTACGGCGTCGGTCCCTACGCGACGACCCAGATGGAAGACGCCGCGACGGCGACCGCCCTCGAGCGGTTCGGCCTGCTCGATCGGTACCTGAGTGTGCGTGCGGTCGCGAACTACGACCGTCCGGCACCGGGCCAGTCCGCTGCGGAGAGCTTCGACGGCACCGACGCCAGCCTCGCGCTGGCGATAGAGAACGCCGAGCGCGTCGGATCGACGGTTCTCGAAAAACTGCTCGAGACGGATCCGCTCGGGATCCGTCCGTAATCGGAACGCGGTCAGGCGCGCCGGGGTTCGGTCGCGCCAGCGACGTCCTCGTCGAGACGACGGCCGCCGTAGGCGACGGCGACCATCGAGAGCCCGGTCGTCAGGAGACTGATCCCGACGAGCAGTCCGATCGCCCAGGCCGCGTCGGCGGGGAAGCCGGCCCAGAGCAGCCCAGCGAGGACGATCGACGCCACTCCGCTGGCCGCGATCCACCCTCGTCCGCTGCCGTCGCTCATCCGCAGGCTCGCCGCGAGCTCCGCGATCCCCTCGACGAGCAGGTAGGCGGTTGCCAGGATCGTCAGACTCAGCAGTCCGACGATCGGATCCGCGAGGATGACGATCCCGGCGACGGCCGAGACGGCCGCCAGGGCCAGCTGCCAGAGCGACCCCCGCCAGCCGCGTGCGGTGAACGCGTGTCCGGCGTGGACGACTGCGCCGACGAGCAACAACGCGCCCACGAGGACGCCCATCGCGATTCCGGTCGCGAACGGAAGGGTCATCGCGAGCAGTCCGAGCAGTGCAACGACACCCCCCGCGAGGGCGAGCGTTCGCCAGTTGCGTCGCAGGGAGAACGCATCGGGTTCGGTGGAAGTTTCGGTTTCGCTCATACCGCTACTGAGTAGGCGCCGCGAGGAGATAGCGGTTGTTCACGAGCTGACAGTAACTCCGAAAACCGGACCGGTCGGCGCGTGAGAGGGTCGAGCGCAAGCGAGACGGACGACCGATCAGACCTCGAGTGCCAGCCCCGACTCGGTCAGCGCCTCGTCGACCGAGAGATCGTCGTGGACGATCCCTGCGACGGCCGTCGCGATCGCCTCTGGGTCCTCGTGCTGGAAGATCGAGCGCCCCATCGAGATCCCGTCGCCGCCGGCGTCCATGGCGCCCCGGACCATCTCGAGAGTGTTTCGGTCGGTGCCTCGCGAGCCGCCGGCGATGACGACCGGGAGGCGGGTCGACTCGACGACGTGTTTGAAGCTGTCAGCGTCGCCGCTGTAGCCCGTCTTGACGACGTCGGCGCCGACCTCCTCGGCGAGGCGGACGGCGTGGCCGAGCGACTCGGGGTCGGCCGAGTCGATTCCCGGACCGCGGGCGTAGGCCATCGCGAGGACGGGGATACCGAACCGGTCGGCCTTCGCAGTGATCTCCGCGAGCTGGCTGGTCTGATCGGGCTCGTAGTCCGAGCCGACGTTGATGTGGAAGGAGACGGCGTCGGCGCCGACGCGGATCGCCTCCTCGACGGTGCCGGTTACCCGTTTGTCCTGCTCGTCTGGGCCGATCGTCGTCGACCCGTTGAGGTGGACGATGTACCCCTTGCCGTTCTTGTTGTCGTGGACCCGCGGGGCGATCCCCTTCTGGGTGAGGACGGCGTCGGCGCCGCCGCGTGTCACGCCGTCGATCGTCGATTCGATGTCTTTCAGCCCCTGGACGGCACCCATCGTGATGCCGTGGTCCATCGGGACGATTACGTACGATCCGTCTGTACCGATCCGCTCGAGTCGTGCCTCGGTGCCTGTAGTCATTGCGAGTGTCTAGCAATCAGGTGGTTATGGCTGTTCTGGTTCCGGTACATCTACCCCGGCGCCGCGGACCGCGCCGCGTTTGAGCTCTGCCGCTTTGGCCTCGAGGGCGTCGGCCGCGGGGACGTCGCCCTCGCCGTGTTCGGCAATAATGTCGACGAGCGCGCTGCCGACGATGACGCCGTCGGCGCCGGCCTCGACGATCTCGGCCGCGTGGTCGCCCTCGCTGACGCCGAAGCCGACCGCCTTGGGCACGTCGTACTCCTCGAGTCGCGCGAGGCTGTCGTGGGTGGCGTTCGAGACGTCCGCGCGCGCGCCAGTCGTGCCGAGACGAGCCTGGACGTACGCGAAGCCCGAGATTTGGGACATAATCCGATCAAGGCGCTCGCCCTCGGTCGTCGGCGCGACGATGAAGACGAGGTCGAGCCCGTGGTCGTCACAGGCCGATCGCAGCGGGCCGGCCTCTTCCGCGGGCAGGTCGGGGACGATGATTCCGGAGAGCCCGACCTCGGCGGCGCGCTCGACGAACGGCCGAACGTCGGCTTCGTTCCGCGGTTTTGCCGCGTCACCTTCCGAGGCGCGTTGCGCCTCGCTTGGCCCATACTGGAGCAGCATGTTGTAGTAGGTCATCACCAGCAGCGGCGCCTCGGTCTCGAGGTCCTCGACCAGCTCGAAGAAGCCCTCGGGGGTCGTCCCTGCCTCGAGCGCGCGGTTGATTGCCGCCTGGATCGTCGGCCCCTCGGCGATCGGCTCCGAGAACGGCAGCCCCAGCTCGATCAGGTCCGCGCCACCACGGTCCAGGGCCTCGACGTACTCTTTGGTGTCCTCGAGCGAGGGATCGCCCGCGGTGATGTACGTGATCAGGGCGGGATGGTTCTCGCGGATGGCGTCCTCGATCTCGCTCACCGGTCGAACACCTCCACGTCCGGCGCGGCCTCGAGATCGCGCTTCTCGGTCTCCTCGAGGACGGTTTCGAGATCCTTGTCGCCCCGGCCGGAGACGTTGACGACGACGAGCTCGCCGAGCTCCTCGTGGTTCGCGTCTCGCGGCTTCGCCGCTCGATCATCCGCGGCGGGGCCCGCCGCGCGCTCCAGGTACCCGAGGGCGTGGGAGGACTCGAGCGCTGGGATGATCCCCTCGAGGTTCGAGAGGCGGTGGAAGCCGTTCAGCGCCGCCTCGTCGGGGACGCTGACGGGCGTCACCCGTCCGGTGGCGACGAGATGGGAGAGTTCGGGGCCGACACCGGCGTAGTCCAGTCCCGCGCTGACGCTGTGGGATTCGACGATCTGGCCCTCCGTACTCTGGAGCAGCTTGGTCATCGCGCCGTGGAGCACGCCGTCGGTCCCCGTCGACAGCGTCGCGGAGTTCGGCGCGACGCCCTCTGCCTCGTCGATCTCGAGGCTCGAGCCGCCCGCCTCGACGGCGACGAGGTCGACGTCGTCGTCGGGCACGAACTCGTGAAAGGCCCCGATGGTGTTCGACCCCCCGCCCGCACACGCGAGGACGCTGTCGGGGAGCTGGCCCGCCTGCTCGCGGATCTGCTCGCGGGCCTCGCGACCGATCACCGACTGGAACTCCCGAACCAGCTTCGGGAAGGGGTGGGGACCGACGATCGAGCCGATCACGTAGTGGGTTCGCTCGACGGTCGTCGCCCAGTCGCGCATCGTCTCGTTGATCGCCTCCTTCAGGGTGCCGCTGCCGGCGTCGACGGGATTTACGTCGGCGCCGTTCATTCGCATCCGGTAGACGTTCGGGCGCTGGCGGTTGATGTCGGTTCGGCCCATGTAGATCTCGCAGGGCATATCGAGGTGGGCCGCGGCCATCGCCGTCGCGGTGCCGTGCTGGCCGGCCCCGGTCTCGGCGACGATCCGTTCTTTGCCCATGTACTTGGCCAGCAGGACCTGCCCCAGCGCGTTGTTGAGCTTGTGAGCGCCGCCGTGGACCAGATCCTCGCGCTTGAGGTAGATCTCGCGGTCGTAGCGCTCGCTGAGCCGATCCGCGCGCTGCAGTGGGGTCGGTCGGCCGCCGAAGTCCCGCATCCGCTCGCGGAACTCGTCCATGAAGCCGTCCTCGTTCTCGAGGACGTAGCGTTCGAAGGCGTCCTCGAGCTCCTGGAGGGCAGGCATCAGCGCCTCGGGGACGTACTGGCCGCCGTACTCGCCGAACGTCGCCTCGCTGTCTCGGTCGCGGTTTCGTTCCGGTTTACTCATTGTGTTGTCTCCGTCAGTCGTCGCACGTTCTCGGTCACGTCGCTCTCCTCGCCGTGGTCCATGATCGCGCTGCCGACGAGCAAGGCGTCGGCGCCCGCCGCACGCATCCGCCGGACGTCCGCCGGCGAGGAGACGCCGCTTTCGGCGATCACGGTCACGTCGTCTGGCACGTGGGGCGCCACGGACTCGAACGTTCCGAGATCGACCTCGAGGCGCGCGAGATCCCGGTTGTTGATCCCGACGATCTCGGCGCCGGCCGCGAGGGCGTCCTCGAGCTCGTCGCGATCGTGAACCTCCACGAGCGGCTGGAACCCTCGCTCGCGGGCGGCGGTTACCAGCTTCTCCAGATCGTCCACGAACCGCGCGATGAGCAGGAGGAGGTCGGCCTCGACAGCGTCTAGCTGGGCCTCGCGGAGCAGGAAGTCCTTCCGCAACACGGGGACGTCGACGGCCTGTCGGATCCGTCGCAGGGCCTCGGGGGAGCCCCCGAAGTGGTCGGGTTCGGTCAGCACCGAGATCGCCGCCGCGCCGCCCGCGACCATCGCCTCGGCCAGCTCGACCGGGTCGTCCGCGCGTGTGCCCTCGGCGGTCGGGCTCGTCGGCTTTACCTCCGCGACGATCGGCACGCGGCCCTCGCGCTCCGCCCGGGCCAGCGCGTCGGGCAGCGATCGCGCGTCGACCGACACCCGCTCCCGGCCGTCGGTCGAGCGCTCCCGCGCGGCCGCGAGGATCTCCCGGACCGCGGAGTCGAGCTCCGTTTGAGAGGTCATTATTGTACATCGACGTACTGTTGTGTACATAAGACTTGCGTCCGTGGCGTCCGACCGACCGGCGAATATTCAAGCCCGTCGCCCGTATCGCCGTCCATGGAGGATGTCACCGACGCCGGGATCTACGCGCGGGAGTCGTCGTACCTCGACCGATACGTGCAGGTCGGCGTCGCGGGCGGACGGGTGTTGCGTGTCACGTTCCCCGAGACGCCCGAGGACGACGCCGAGGACGCCCACCCCGTCCTCGATCGGATCTTCGAATATCTCGACGGGCTCGAGGAGATCGCGTTCGACGACGTCCAGGTCGCGATGACGATGCCGACCGACCAGCGCGCGGTGCTCGAGGGGGTTCGGGAGATCCCGTACGGCGACCAGGTCGACGTCCGGACCCTGACACGGATGACTCCGGAGCTCGATCACGAGGACGATGCGGATCTGACGCTGGTCCGGACGGCGCTCGACAGCAACCCCGCACCGATTCTCGTCCCGGACCATCGGGTCCGCGACGGACCGAGCGCCGCGCCCCCGCCGATCGAGCAGAAGCTGCGCTCGCTCGAGGGGCTGTAGCAGTAGTTGGTACTACGTATTTTTATCAGAACGAGGAACTCGGATCGGCTGAATCGTTACGTAGAGCGTACTTAGCTATCGTCAGACAGTTCATCCTTTTTAGTGAAGAGAAGTATCGCTATTACCGCTCCGAAAACTGCATGAGACAGTCTAAGAGTGTTGGTATCGACCGTATCCGAAAACTGGGTTAACACGATTACGAAGGCAGTTCCATAGAGGACACACGGAACAATGAGATATACTGTGAGCGCCCTACTTCGTTCCATACCACTAGTTTTCATATGCTTATTCATGTACTCTTCGACAAGAGATATGTTTACTCTACTGATTGGTTCGTGGGCCACTATATGTAGCGGCTGTCGCTCTTGAGTACAATTGCGCTTGAAATGAACAGGCGTTACGCAGAGATGCCCACGTACCTTTTTCTCGTCGGGTTCGATCGCGTGGCTCGCTCACCACTCCTCCAAAAATCTACGCTAAAAAACCGCTCGCTCCCGATGGTCGCTCGCGGGTGCCGTACTTGAACCGCACCGCAGCGTTACCTGTTCCGCCTGTATGTGACACTGATGTCACAAAACATTCCGTGGGAATAATTCGTACTACTCTCTACTGGGATACCTAGCTGTTCCAGGCCGCGTAGATGTAGCACCCGATACCGGCATAGACCAGCAGCGTGCTCGCCAGATCGACGACCACCAGCCCGCTGGCCAGGTGCGCGAACTGGAGCACCCCGCCCGCGATCAGACAGACCGCCGCAGCCATCACCACCGACCGCGTCTTCTCGGCCTCCCCGTAGAGGATCGCGCCGATCCCGACCGCGATCACGCCGAAGGCAAACTCCGTCGCGAGCATCGCCAGCGCGTCCTCGGCGAAGGTGGCGTACGCGAACAGCGCGAAGTAAAGCAGGATTCCGTAGACGATCAACCGCCGCATCGACGCCGAGAGCTCGATCGTATCGCTCATACCCGACCCCAGCGGCCGGGGACCCTTAGCTTTCGAGGGTTCGGGCCCACTCGAGCTCGATCCCCTCGTGGACGACGAACTCGAAGGCATTGATCAGGTAGTGGGCAACGACGACCACCAGGAAGCTCCCGGTTACGATAAAGACCGCCGCCAGCACGAATCCGAGCAGTCCGGTGACGACGACGCCGACGTCGCCCTGCATCCCGTGACCGAGCGCGAACGCGACCGAGGACGCCACCGCGAGCAGCCACGGCGAGACTCCGAACCCGACCGAGAGCGCGCCGATCAGCGCCGCCCGAAACAGAAGCTCCTCGAAGACGGCGATCAGCGGGAGCACGCCTCCGAGCAGGGCGACCCACCCCCGCCCCGTGTCGGGTGCGAGCAGCTCCCGGAGCTGTTCGTCGTGGTCAAACCCCAGTCGCGTCGCGAGCGCGGCGCCGACCTCGTTGGCGAGATAGAGGACGATCCCGACTGCGGTGCCGACGATCAGCCCCGTTTCGAGGTACGCCCGCGAGAACTCGATCCCGAGCGCGTCGGCCGGCACGCCGGTGTAGACGACGGCACCCACCAACACGAGCGCGAACAGCCCCTGGGAAACCGCGACGTTGGCAAGCACCGCCCCCGTGGTCAACGCGTCGGGATCGATGCCGTCCTCGCGCGTCTGCGGACGCCGCTGTCTGTTCGGCTCGGTCGCGTCGGGTGCGACGTTCTCGTCGGGGTCGATCCCGCGGCGATCGGCTGCCGGCTCCGGCGCTGTCGGTGCGGTGTTCGTCGTCGCGGGTTCGCCTTCGGCGTCACGCTCGACGGCGTCGTCACGTTCACGCTCGGCGACCGACGTGTCGTCCGCGTCGCTGGAGTCGTCGGTGACGTCCTCGAGATCGATCTCGTCGAACGCGGACTGCGTGAAATGCGAGAGAACGAGAAGGACGATGAGGACGACGCCCGTGATCGCCGCGAACGCCGTCCAGCTGGTCATCTACTGGGGACTCGGGTTCGAGCCGCTGGCCGAGCCGACGGCCTGCTGGTCGAACGCCGATCCGGTGATCGACTTGAGCCGATCGACCAGCGAGTCCTTCTTGGGTTCGCCCATCAGGGCGACGTCCAGAACCTCGCTGATGTTCGAACAGGGGATGATCTCGATCATCTCGTCGTACTCGTCTTCGATCATCACGTCCTGCTCGTTCGCCTTGGGGATGATGACCTTGGTGCAGCCAGCCTTGGCGGCGGCCTCGATCTTGTGGGTGACGCCGCCGACCGGGAGGACGTCGCCCCGAACCGACAGCGACCCGGTCATCGCGACCGACTGGTCGACCGGAATGTCCTCCAGGGCGGAGATGACGGCCGTCGCCACCGTGATGGAGGCGGAGTCGCCGTCGACGCCCTGCTGACCGGCCTGGACGAACTGGATGTGGACGTCCTTCTCCGAGAGGTTGACGTCGGAGAACTTCTTGATGATCGCCGAGACGTTCTGGACCGACTCTTCGGCCATCTCCTGGAGTTTACCGGTGGCGATCACCTGGCCCTGGCCCTGGGCGGGTGCGATCTCGGCCATCACGGGGAGCATGATCCCCGAGTCCTCGCCCATGACCGCGAGGCCGTTGACGCGTCCCTCCATGCCGTCGTGAGTGACCTGGAGCTCGTAGTCCTTGCGCCGTTCGATGTAGTCGTCGGCGAGCTGTTGCTCGATCGAGCGCGAGCGGCCCTTCGCCTCGAGGACGTCCTCTCGGGTCGTGTGCTCGGCGTCCTCGGCTCGGGCGATGTCGCCGGCGACCCGAACCAGTCCGCCGAGGCTCCGGAACTCGAGGGTGAGATGCTCCTTGCGGCCCGCGCGGCGCTTGGCCTCGAGGATGACTTCCTGGACGGCCTCGCGGGTGAAGTGGGGGAGCCGCCCGTCGCGGTCGACCTCCTGGGCGATAAACCGGGCGTACTTCCGGCGCATCTCGGGGGTGTCCTCGATAGTGTCGTCCATGTACACCTCGTACCCGTACCCCTTGATCCGCGAGCGCAGGGCGGGGTGCATGTTCTCCATCGCGTCGAGGTTCCCCGCAGCGATCATGACGAAGTCACAGGGGACGGGCTCGGTCTGGACCATCGCGCCCGAGGAGCGCTCGGACTGGCCCGTAATGGAGAACTCGCCCTCCTGGATCGCCGTCATCAGCTTCTGCTGGGTGCGGACGTCGAGCGTGTTGATCTCGTCGACGAACAGCACGCCCTTGTTGGCCTTGTGGATGCCGCCGGGCTCGACCCGGTCGTGACTGGGCGTCTCCATCCCGCCGGACTGGAACGGGTCGTGGCGGACGTCGCCCAGCAGTGCACCGGCGTGGGCGCCGGTGGCGTCCTCGAAGGGCGCCTGGCGCTGGTCGCCGTTGTCGACGATCATGTTCGGCACCATCGCGTCCGTGCCCCGCGAGGTGTACCGGAAGATAAACCAGATGATACCCGCCGCGAGGATCCCGATCAGGATCTGGCCGGAGAGGATCGCGTACCCGACGACGATCGCGATGATGATCCACATCAGGATCGAGCGCATCTGGTTGCGCTTGCGGGCTTCTTCCTTGTGGGCGTCGATGATCTGTTCGCCCTTCCCCGCCGGAACCGTCCGGACCTTCGGCTCGTTGCCGTCGTCGGGGTTGTGGTAGACTAACACGTCCTGGAGATCTTCCTGGGGGAGCAGCTGGCTCATCGCCTTGGCCAGCATCGACTTCCCGGTCCCCGGCGAGCCGATCATCATCACGTGGCGCCGTTGCTTTGCGGCCTTGATGATGATGTCACGCGCCTCGTCCTGTCCGATGACCTGGTCGACGAGCCGATCCGGAACCTCGATGTCTGCCGTCGAGTCGATCTTGAGGCCGCCGAGCAGGTCGTCCTCGGCGTTTTCCTCGTCGATCTCGACACCGGGATCGACGTCAACCTCGCTGCCGAGGTCCTCGACCGTCTCGATGTCGTCCTCGTCGTCGGGTTCCTCGTCGAACCCGTCGGACGGACGTTGCTCGGACTCGTCAGGCCCCGATTCGCGGCCGAACTCCTCGTTCGACCGTTCGTCGGACTCGTCGGGCCGATCGCCGGACTCGGTCACTGGCGACCGATCCTCCTGGCGGTCCGGGACCTGCTCCCGTTCGGCCTCGCCGGGAGCGGCCTCAGATGTGCCTTCGGAGGAGTCGTCAACGTTCGTATCGTTACTCATAGAACTCTGTTCAGTACCTGATTCGAAGGGATTGCGACTGATATACTTTCCCCATGCGGATCGCAACGGGTAGTGCCGAAATCGGTAGCTACGGGGCTCGAAGCGCCCGATCGGTCCGGCGGGGACGGTGCCGACGTTCGCGATCGACGGTAAATACCGACCGTACGCCGACCCGCGAACGAACTACGCCACGCTTAAGCGGGATCCCAAAACAGTACTCGCCATGAGGGGGTTCTACATCGGTCGCTTCCAGCCGTTCCACAACGGCCACCGCAACATGGTCGCCCAGATCGCCGAGGACGTCGACGAGCTCGTTCTGGGAATCGGAAGCGCCGACGACTCACACTCCGTGCGCAACCCGTTCACTGCCGGCGAGCGGATCATGATGATCACCAAGTCGCTGGTCGACACCGACCTCGTGACCTACGCCGTCCCGATCGAGGACCTGGATCGGAACTCGGTGTGGGTGAGCCACGTCCGCAGCATGAGCCCACACTTCGACGTCGCCTACTCGAACAACCCGCTTGTCATCCAGCTGTTCCGCGAGGCCGACTTCGAGGTGCGCCAGTCGCCGATGTTCAACCGCGACGTCCTCGAGGGGACCGAGGTTCGCGAGCGGATGATCAACGGCGGCGACTGGGAGTCGCTGGTCCCGGAGGCCGTCGTCGAGGTTATCGAGGAGATAGACGGGATCGAGCGGATCCAGATGGTCAGCGGATCGGACTCGAACGGCGAGTAGCGCGACGGCATCCGACGACGACGCCCCGCCTCGTGACGTCCGCGAGCCGTATCCGTTTTCATCGACCGTGCCCTACCCCAGCCCATGATTACGCTCGCGTCAGACTTCGGAACGCCGTATCCCGCCGCGATGAAAGGCGTCCTGCTCCGGCGGGCCGACGCGCGACTGGTCGACGTCGGCCACGACTTCCCGCGCCAGGACGTCCGCACCGCGGCGTTCTGGCTCCGGGAGACGCTGCCGTACTTCCCGCCGGCGACCCATCTGGTCGTCGTCGATCCAGGCGTCGGCACCGACCGCGCGGCGATCGCGATCCGGGCCGGCGACCATGCGCTCGTCGGTCCCGACAACGGCGTCCTGGTTCCTGCGGCCCGGCGTCTCGCCGGCGACGAATCGCTCGAAACGTACGCGATCGACGAGCGTGCGCTCGACCCGGTCGTCCCCGCGGGCGAGTCGGCGGCGAGCTCCGGCGCCGGCCCGCGAAGCAACACCTTCCACGGGCGGGACGTCTTCGCGCCCGCCGCGGCCGCGGTCCACGGGGCCGACCGCGATCGGCTCGGCTCGCTCGCGATACTCGAGGACACCGACGACCGCGTCGAGCTCGCGTTACCCGAGGCGACAGTCGAGGACGGACGGGCCGACGGCGAGGTGCTGGTCGTCGACGATTTCGGCAACGTCGTCACGAACGTCCCCGGGAGCTACCTCGAGGGCCGCGAGCGCGTCCTCGCGAACAGCGAGCCCGTCCCCGTCGGCGATACCTTCGCGGCCGTTCCGGTCGGCCAGCGGCTCGCGACCGTCGGGAGCCACGGCTACGTCGAGCTCGACGTCAACCAGGGCCGGGGCGAGACGGCGTTCGAACTCGGGGTCGGCGACCGGGTCGTCCTCGAGCCCGAGTCGTGATCGCCGTCGGCTCAGTCGCTGTCGGGGAGTTCGATACGGAACTCGCCGGAGGCGTACCCGGTGACCGAACAGCGGGCAAACTGAAAGGAGACGCGTCCGCTCTCGAGACCGTGGCGCGCCCAGTGGGAGAACAACGCGTCGAGCGCGTCGGGATCGACCCGTCGCGACAGGGCCTCGAGCTCCGCCGGATCGGTTTCGAGGACCGCTCCGACGGCCAACACCAGCGCCGTGCTCGCTGACTGGGGCCCGTCGTCAGTCCACCACACGTGGTAGGTGTCGCGGTCCGCGTCGTAGTAGACGGTTCGGCCGGCCGCGTCGTCGATCGGGGTCAGCCGATCCGAGGGAGGTGAGACGGACATACTACAGCCTGTTCGTACATTATTCCTTAACTCTATCGTCAAAAATACAATTAGTTCGGGGAGAGATACGACTGCGACCTTACTCGGCGGCGATGACGTCGTCGATGCGGACGATCATCGTCGCGGCCTCGGTCGCGCTCTCGATGGCCTCGCGTTTGACGTCGGCGGGGTCGACGACGCCGTACTCGAAGGGGTCGTCGATGGTGACGGTCTCGCCGTCGGTGATGAGACCGGCGCGCTCGCCACCCTCGTGGGCCGCACGCAGGTCGACCAGGGTGTCGATCGGGTCCTGGCCGGTGTTGGTCGCCAGCGTCCGCGGAACGACGTCTAAGGCGTCGGCGAAGGAGGTGACCGCGAGCTGCTTGCGGCCCTCGATGCCGGCGGCCTCCGAGCGGATCTTGTCGGCGATGGCGATCTCGGTCGCGCCGGCGCCGGGGACGACCTCGCCCGAGTCGAGCGCCGTCGAGACGACGTCCAGGGCGTCGCCGATGGCCCGCTCGAGTTCGTCGACGACGTGTTCGGTGCCGCCGCGGACGAAGACGGTGACGGCCTCGGCGGCCGCCCCACCCTCGACGAACGCGAGATCGTCGTCGCCGTAGTTCTGTGCACGGACGCGGTCGGCCGCGCCGAAGTCCGCCTCTTCGAGGTCCTCGAGGGCGCCGACGCGGTTGGCGCCGGTCGCGGAGACGATCTGTCGGGCGTCGGAGTTACCGATGTTGTCGAAGACGAGCACGCCTTCCTTCGCGAGGTGGGCGCTGACGCGGTCGTCGACGTCGTCGGTCGTGAAGACGACGTCCGCACCGCTCTCGGCCAGCGTCTCGGCGTACCCCTGTACTTCGCTTTCCTCGGCGTCGATGGCCTGGTTGAGCTGGTCGATCGAGTCGATGGCGTACTCGGCGTCGATCTCGCCGGTGCGGACGCCGAGCTCGACGTCCAGTACGGCGATCGAGGCGTCCTCGACCTCGCCGGGCATCGAGTCGTGAGCGGCCTCCTCGTCGATGACGATGCCGGGGACGAGCTCGGTCGCGTTCGAGGACGCACCGATCTGGGTGTGGACGGTGACGTTGTCCCGGTGGACGCCGTCGTCGTCCTCGACGTGGCGGATGGCCTCGACGACCGTCTCGCCCAGCGACTCGGCGGTCAGGCCGCCGGTTCCCTTGCCCGTCATGCTGGATTCGGCGACCTGCTTGAGCACCTCGTCGTCGACGGTCTCTTCGCTGACCTGCTCGGCGATCGCCTCGAGGGCGATCTCGGCGGCCTCGTGGTAGCCCTCGACGATCGTCGTCGGGTGGACGTCCTGTTCGATGAGGTCCTCGGCCTCACCGAGCAGGTTGCCGGCGATCACGGCCGCCGTCGTCGTTCCGTCGCCGACCTCCTCCTCCTGGGAGTCGGCGACCTCGACGAGCATCTGGGCCGCGGGGTGTTCGATGTCCATCTCGTTGAGGATGGTCGCGCCGTCGTTGGTGATGACGACCTCGCCGCCCGAGTCGACGAGCATCTTGTCCATCCCGCGGGGGCCGAGTGTCGTCCGTACCGACTCGGCGACGGCCTTGCCGGCCATAATGTTCGACGACTGGGCGTCTCGGCCCTGGGTTCGCTGGCTGTCCTCGCTCAGAATAAACATCGGCTGTCCGCCCATGCGTTGCTGTTGTGCCATTGTGGATCCTCAGTAACCATGTCGTTAGCACTTCTATATAACTTTTTTGCTACCCGGCGCACTCCCGTCTTGCGATTTTCCCTGGTACTGGTCGACACACCCTCGCTCCAGGGGGAACCGGGCGCCGTCGCTTCCAGCATCGCCGATTCCGTTCGAAACGACGTCGCTGACCCCGTCGAACCGCCGAACCGGGGCTGTGTCGGGTTCGCATCCGCCGGACCGAGTGAGTCGATTTATGTCGGAGCCGAAACGTTCGCTACGTATGGTCGCGAAACGGGCGGTCGGTGCGCCGCCGTCGACGACGATCGGACGGTGACTCTCAGGTATGTTACACGCTCTCGAACAGCGGCTCGGACTGCGCCTCTCCGTGTTGCGGGTCTACTGCTACGGGCTCTGTATGGGGACCGCCGACGCCCTCCCAGGCGTCTCCGGCGGCACCGTCGCCTTGCTGCTTGGCTTCTACGGCCGGCTGATCGCCGCCGTCACCGCGCTCACGCCGGGCCGAGCGATCGACGTCCTCAGAGGGTACGATTCCGATCGACGAGGGCGCGCCAAGGAAGCGCTCCTCGAGATGGATCTCCAGTTCCTGCTTCCCCTCGGTGTCGGGATGGTCACCGCCGTCGCGCTCATCGCGGGCGCAGTTACGGCACTGGCGGAGTCGAACCCGATCGCGCTCTTTGGCTTTTTCATCGGGCTGATCGCCGCCTCCGCCGTCGTGCTCTTCCGGAGTCTCACCTTCGCCTCGGCCCGACACGCCCTCGCGGCCGCCGCCGGCACCGTCCTCGCCCTGCTGGTCGCGGCCAACGTCCTCCAGCTGCCGGGCAGTGGCGCCGTCCTGATCTTTCTCTCGGGCGGGCTGGCGATCAGCGCGATGATCCTTCCCGGGGTCTCGGGCTCGCTCATCCTGATCCTGCTGGGCCAGTACGTCTTCCTCTCCTCGGAGCTGACCGCCTTCCTCCAGTCGCTCCGGGATCTCGCCTTCGGCAACGGCAGCCTCGCGGGCGTCCTCGATCCCGGAACGACGGTCGTCGTCTTCGTCGCCGGCGGCGTCGTCGGCCTCGTCACGATCGCGCGGGTGGTCCGGTTCGCGCTGGATCGCCACCGGGAGCTGACGCTGCTCTTTCTGGTCGGGCTCATCGCCGGCTCGATTCCTGCGCCGCTCCACGAGGTCGCCGCCGCACACGCCCTGACGGGCGACGTCCTGGCACTGACCGCGGCCTGGGCGGTGGTCGGTGCGGTCGCGCTGTTCGCGCTCGATCGGCTCGCGGGCGGGTTCGATCCCGAGTGAGAACTGTACGCGTGGACTACCGGCGGTCGTAGATCCGAACCGCCCGATCGTGCCGAACCGACACCCCGTTGGGGTTCCGCCGGGTCGATCGGTCGGCGTATCGGGCTCGGACTCCGTCTTTGAGACCGACGGTGGCGTTCGTGACGACGTCGACGCCGTCGGAGAACCAGCCCGTCGGCGTCGCGTCGCCGGTGACGATTTCCCGAACTCCGGCGGCCCCGTCCCGGATCGCGCTGCCGACGGTCCGCCCGAGGACGGTCGGTCGGGGTCCGTAGTTCTTCCCGAGCCCGTAGGCCAGCGCTCGGTAGGTCGTCCCCCAGTCGGGGTCGGCCCGTCCCCCGTCGGCGCCGACGTCGCTGCGGGCGGCCATCGACGGCTCCCAGGCGACCTCGAAGCCGAGCCCGCCCACGCGGTGGGCGCAGTCGCGTGCGCCGTCGTCCTCGAGGTACTCGTCGAACCCATCCAGGGCCTCGAGCGAGGTGCGATCGAACGCGACGTTCCCCCCGTCGAACAGCGTCACGTCTCGGCCGGCGATCGATCGGCTGCGTTCGGCGCCGTCGGTTCCGTCGACGTCGCCGGTCGGGCCGGCGACGACGTCGGCGCCGTCGGCGACCGCGTCCGCGAGGGCGCCGTACCACCCCGGCTCGATCGCGTACTCGGCGTCGAGGAAGGCGACGATATCGCCCGTCGCCGTCTCGAAGCCGGCGTTACGGGAAACGTTGGGGTTTCGCTCGGAGATCTCGACGAGGACGTCGACGTCCTCGCGCTCGCGGACGACCCCTGTGGTGCCGTCGGAGGAGGGGCCGTTGACGACGACGAGCTCCGTCTCGTCGGGAGTTTCGGCCTCGAGCGCGTCGAGACAGGACAGCAGTCGCTCCCGGTCGTTGAGCGTCGAGACGACTACCGAGAGCTCCATACCGTATAGTAGCCGCGTCCGAGGATAAAAAGAGGGTGGGATTCGATCCCGACTACCTGACCCGGGTGTTCCAGTAGGAAACCGACGCGAAGTGGTCGGTCACCGGATGCCCGCCGACCGTCTCGTCGAGCGTGCGGATCGCGGTCGCCAGTCGGTTCGGGATCGACCGGTAGAGTCCGTACGGCGCCAGGAAGTCGTCCTCGACGTCGACCAGCGTTAGGTCGGTCTTCGCGAGCAACACGCTGACCTCGCTTTTCGAGTAGAGCCGCGATCCCATCGGTAGCGCCCAGTTGTAGACGCTGCGGGCCGAAAAGCGGTTGAACGTGTCGAAGACGATCTGGTCGCGCGAGACCCGGCGCATCTCCCGGAGGAACGCCTCGGGGTCGTCCGCCAGGTGGAAAAACCGCATCGCGATGACGGTGTCGAAGTGATCGTCCGGAAACGGTAGCCGTCCGGCGTCGCCCCGCAGGAACTCGAGGGTTCCCTCGAGGGTTGCCGACTGCGCTTTCTTGCGTCCCTGTTGCAGCATCGCCGCCGAAATGTCCAGCCCCACGACGTCTGCGCCGCGTTCGGCGAGCATGACCGTAAACCGCCCGGTACCACAGGCGATCTCGAGGACGTTGCGGCCCTCGACGGGCATGATCGCGTCGAGTACGGCCTCCTTCTCCCGGCGGTCGATCAGCTGTCCGCCCTGGGAGAAGCGCTTGTCGTCGTACTCGGCGGCGACGTCGTCGGCCTGGTACCACTCCTGTCCTTTCACACTGGCTCCAACTACAGCGGCGATGGGATAAAACGATACTGGAGTCGCCCGGGGACCGTCCGATATCTGACAGCTCCACACAGCACGGAAACGACGCCGATGGCGGCGCTGTCCGACGCGTTCGGTTCCTCGGCGAGCTGATCGGTCCGTTCGCGGGCGGACCCGTCGCTCGAGGGTGGTAATATGACGTCTAGACACCTTATACAAACTGGATTGTTCGTATCCACATATAGGGAAGCTTTACCACTACTGACTCCGCTGTGAGTGGTATGAGCATGAGTACCGCAGAGGAACGTGCTGCCGCTACCGAGGAGTCACTCTCCGACGAAGAGTACCGCGACCGCCTCCGTGACCTGCCTCCGAGCGCGAAGCTCGTCGCCAAGGTCCTCGAAACCGAATCGCCGCTCTCCCAGGGCCAGCTCGCCGAGGAGTCGCTGCTGCCCGACCGGACCGTCCGCTACGCGCTCAACCGCCTCGAGGACGTCGAGCTGATCGGCTCCCGGTACAGCTTCCGGGACGCACGCAAGCAGGTGTACTTCCTGAAACGGTAACGACACCTCCTTTTCCCTCGACCGTAACGTCCGCCTGTGAACGTCGTTTCCAGTGCCGTCTCCGTGCCGACCCGCGCGCCCGGCGGTGAGACCAACGCCTACCTGCTCGGCGAGGAGCCGTCGGTCCTCGTCGATCCCGCGGCCCGAACCGACGCGCTCGATGCCCTGGTCGCGGCCCGATCCGTCGACCACATCGTCGTCACCCACACCCACCCCGACCACGTCGGCGCGGTCGCGGCCTACGCGGCCGAGACCGACGCGACCGTCTGGGCGCGGTACGGCCGCACCGAGCGGTTCCGCGAGGCGACGGGAGTCGACCCCGACCGACAGCTCCGTCCCGGCACGACGATCGGTCTCGGCGACGAGCGGGTGCGGGTCCTCGACGCCCCGGGTCACGCGCCGGACCACCTCGCGTTCGAGGCGGGCGAGGACGGCCCGATCGTCTGTGGCGACTGTGCGGTCCGTGAGGGCAGCGTCGTCGTCGGCGCCCCCGAGGGCGATCTGCGGGCGTACCTGACGACGCTGCGTCGGCTCCGGGCGATCGATCCACCGACGCTGTACCCGGGCCACGGCCCCGTCATCGAGACTCCCCGGGAGACCCTCGAACGGCTCATCGCCCACCGGAACCGGCGTGAGCGACGCGTCCTCGAGGCAGTCGAGGACGGCGCGCGCACGCTCCCGGACGTCCTCGAGGCGGCCTACGAGAAGGATCTCTCGGGTGTCCGCGACCTCGCGCGGGCGACGGTACGAGCCCACCTCGAGAAGCTCGCTGTCGAGGACCGCGTCGAGTGGAACGGCGAGGACGTCGCAGCCACCGGATCGGGAGCTACTCGGTCGAGGTGAACTGGAACTCGAAGCTGAGCTGGTCTTCCGTTTTGACTCGGACGCCGCCGAACTCCTCGGCGATCTGTTTCTGGGCCTCCGAGCTCGGTTCGACGGTACACGCGACGCTGTTGTGGTTCGCGTTGTACTCGATCGCGGTGACGGTAACGTCGAACGCGAACAGCTCGGGCACCTCCATCCGAAGCCGTTCCCGGACGCGATCGATCTCGGTCTGGACGTCGGCCATCTCCTCGTTGAGCGTTGCCATGTGGTAACGTAGAACTCGATCGATCCTAACGGTTCGTTCCCGTTCGAGACGACACTCCGGTCTGTTGAGTAAAGGGAACTCCCAAGCGACCGGCTTTTGCCCCTCGAGGCGTACGAACTGGTGTGCAATCGCTTGAGTCCGAACTCGAGACCGCCCGCGAGCTCGCCGTCGACGACCTGGCCGACGCCATCGAGTCGATCGGTTTCGAGTGCACCCGCTGTGGCGCCTGCTGTACGGGACACGGCGACGAGGAGCATACGGCGACGGTGTTCCCCGACGAGGTCCGCCGGCTCGAGGACGCAGAGACCGCCTCGGTCGGAGCTGACGGAGGCGAGGACGACGCGGTCTCCGAGGCCGACGAGCGGGACTGGCGCGACGTCGCCAGACCGATGCCGTACGGACTCACGGAGGGCAAGGACGGCCTCGAGGGCGAGACCTTCGAGTGGGCGCTCCAGAACGACGGCTGTGGCGACTGTGCGTTTTACGCCGAGGACGACGACGGCGTCGGCGCCTGCACCGTCCACGACGACCGCCCGCTGATCTGTCGTACCTACCCCTTTAGCGTCGGACTCGCGGGCACGAGCCAGCCGATGGGCGAGGCGGTTGACGAGGAGGGTGTCGTCCGCGCCCACGAGTGTGAGGGGCTCGGCCGGGAGATCTCCCGCGAGGACGCCGAGGAGCTCGCCCGGACGCTGAAGGAACGCGCTGTTCGAGAGCTCGAGGAGGCGATCGGCGTCCGAGACAACTACGAGCCCGCCGATCCGGAGCCGGGCGAGATCGTCGTCCACGACTCCGAGGGAGCCAAACGGATCGACGGAACCTCTCTCGAGGACTAACCCGGTAGTGCCCGCGGACCCGTGCCCCGAGACGGCCGCGCCCGAGACCGACAGGATTTTGCGCCGACCGCGGGATCCGTGGCTATGGACATCGACTGGGACGCGATCAGCCACGTCACCAAGGTCGATCCGGCGAAACCCCTCCCGTCGGATCTCGGCGCCCTCGAGGGGACGGATCTGGTGCTCGTCGGCGGCTCTGACGACGTCACCGAGGCAAACAGCCTGGCTGCGATCGAACGGGTCGCCGACTCGTTTCCGTCGCTGCCGGTCTGCCAGGAACCCTACAGCTCCGACCACGTCTCCCGGGAGACCGTCGAGGCGGCCGACGCCGTCTCGATCCCCGCCGTCTACAACGGCGACCGGGACCACTTCGTGGGCAAACACCTCGAGCTGTTCACCGAGGTCGGAAAGAAACCCGACGAGCTGCTGGGCTCGAGCGTCCCGCTCGTCGGCGAACTGATCGCCTCGAAGGGCGTCGACGTAGTCGCCGAACTCGCGGACAAACTCGTCGGCGAAGGGTACGTCGTTCAACACCTCGACTCGACCGCCGCGGCCGTCTCGGGGGTCAACGCGAAGTACACCCCCGAGGAGGTCGCCGGCGCCGCACTGGCGACCGAATCGTTCTACGGCTTTCCGATCTTCTACGTCGAGTACTCGGGCACCTACGGCGGGACCGAAGACGTCGAGGCGGCCGCACGCTATCTGGAGGAAACGACGCTGCTTTACGGCGGCGGGATCGACAGCGCCGAGAAGACCCGCGAGGTCCTCGAGGCCGGCGCGGACGCCGTTGTCGTCGGTGATTGCTTCCACGACGACCCCGAGACGTTCCGGGAGACGATCCCTCGATAGGTCCTCCGTCCTCGCCGTCGTTCGGAACGAATCTCCGACGTTGATCGTTCTACGTAACGTTCGAAATCATAACCGAAATAAAACCGGTCCAGCTATCGCGACCGTATGGGCTCGCTTTCTTCGTACCCGCAACTCGCCGGAGAGCTCTTCGAGACCGTCCAGCTGTCGCGGACGCTCGAAGACTCGAAGACGTTCGTCGACGCGATCCCCCGCGGTGAGAGCGAGGCGATCAGGAAGCGCTTCGAGCAGCGACGCGGCGAGCCCGACTTCGATCTCGAGGCCTTCGTTTCCGACTCGTTTGCCCTCCCGGAGGATCCCGTCACCGCCGCCGACCCGTCGCGGCTCTCGATGGAGCGCTACATCGACGAGCTCTGGGAGTACCTCATCAGGGAGCCCGCCGAGGAGGTCGACGGAAGCACGTTGCTGTCGGTTCCGAGTCGGTACGTCGTCCCCGGCGGACGGTTTCGCGAGAGCTACTACTGGGACACCTACTTCACCGCGACCGGGCTCGCCGTCACCGGGCGGCTCGATCTCATCGACGAGCTCGCGGAGAACTTCGCGGCGCTTATCGACCGGTACGGCTGCGTTCCCAACGGAAACCGCATCTACTACTCGAGCCGATCGAATCCGCCGATGTTCTGTCACCTCCTCGACATCCTCGAGAACGAACGCGGGTTCGAGGCGGTCCGGCCGTACCTGCCGGCGCTTTGCCGCGAGTACGAGTTCTGGATGGACGGCCGGAGCGACGTCTCCGAGGACGACCGTGCCGTCCGACGCGTCGTCCACACCGACGACGGACCACTGAACCGATACTGGGACGATCGCGCGGCCCCGCGCGAGGAATCGTACCACGAGGACGTCGCACTCGCCGAGTCGACCGCGCGTCCGGACCGGGAGCTGTTCCGGGACGTCCGGGCGGCCTGCGAGTCGGGCTGGGACTTCAGCAGCCGGTGGCTCGCGGGCGACGAGCTGGCGACGATCCGGACGACCGAGCTGCTCCCGGTCGACCTGAACGCCCTCTGTTACGCCCTGGAGCACAACCTCTCGCGGTGGGAGCGGGCCCGCGGGAACCTGGGCGAGGCCGACCGGTACGCCCGGGCCGCACGGCGGCGCCAGCAGGCGATCGACGCCTCCTGCTGGGACGCCGAGGCGGGTTTTTACTTCGATTACTGCTGGACCGAGGAGCGGCGAACCGACAGCTGGTCGCTCGCCGCGGCGGTGCCGCTGTTTTGCGGGCTGGCAACCGAGGACCAGGCGGCCGCGGTCGCCGCCCACCTCGAGGAACGGTTTCTCCACCCCGGCGGGCTGGTGACGACGCTGACCGAGTCGGGCGAGCAGTGGGACTCCCCGAACGGGTGGGCGCCGCTGCACTGGATGACTGTCGTGGGTCTCCGCCAGTACGGCCACGACGAGCTCGCGGAGACGATCGCCGGCCGCTGGCTCGATCTCAACCGCGACGTCTTCGATCGCAGCGGGCTGATGCTCGAGAAGTACGACGTCGCCGGGGGCTCTGGCGTCGGCGGAGGCGGCGAGTACCCGCTGCAGTTCGGCTTCGGCTGGACGAACGGCGTCGCGCTGGCGCTCCCGGCACTGTTTTACTGAGCAGCGCCGCTCGCGGACCGACCCTTTCTGCGTACCGACGGCTCGAGCGGTTCGTCGCGACGGAGCGGACCTGGTTGGCGCGGTCCGTCGACCGCGCTCGAACCCCCCTCAGAACGTGTCTTCGATGATCTCGCCGACCGCGAAGTTCGACTTGACCTCGGTGATCTCGACTTTGACGCGCTCGCCGACCTCGGCGCCGGGCACGATGATCACGTACCCCCGCTCGACGCGGGCGATGCCGTCGCCCTGTTTGCCGATGTCCTCGATCTCGACGTACCGGGTCTCGTTGACGTCGACCGGCGGCTGGGGCTCGGACGGTGCGGTCTGGGGTTGGGACGCCGAGCCCGAGGCGTCCTCGGTTGCTTCATCACGAGAGATGAGTGCGACGCGGTAGACGTCACCGGCGTCGATATCGCCGGTTTCGACTTCCTGTCGTGGCACCTCGATGACGTACCGATCCTCCTCTTCCGAGACTTCCGTACTGAACAAACACAACAGTTTTTCAGATATTTCCACAGGTAGACCCTCGAGTGTGACTCTGCGTGCCGACCGTAATAGAACTACCGAACGACTACCGTGGTGGACCGTCCCAGTCCCGGGTCGTCTCGTCCGGCACAGAACCGGTCAGTCGGCGTGTTCGAGCGGCCGTGCCGTCGCGAACCCCTCGATATCGACCTCGCCGCCGAACTCGGCGTCGGCCACCGACTCGTAGGGCCGGTTGACGACGATGTCGCCCGCCGTCGAGTCGCCGATTCCCGGGATCGTCGTCAGCTCGTCCATCGACGCTGCGTTGAGATCCAGCGGGTACGGTACGCCCGTTACGGAGCGGTACCCGTGGTCGACGACCGCGATGTCGGTCGTCTCTCCGAGCGGACGCTCGCCGGGAATGCCAACGAGCAGCGGGTACGTGCCCAGCTGGCGGCCGAACGTCTTCCCGTCCTGGTGGTACTCGAGGTGGACGTCCGGCAGGACGGTGCCGCGGGGCGCGACCCGAGCGAGCATCGGGTTGTCGATCTCCTTGCGGACCTGCTGCTTGTAGCGCTTGAACAGTTTCTTGTGGTCGTTTGCAATCTCCGCACCCGTATCGCTCATCTCGGTGCCGTCAAACGACATCACCTGCCGGATGTTCACCCGGCGGAGCATGTACCCCTCGTCGTACACCCGGTGGAGAAAGTCGAGGTTGCGCTGGTAGGTCTCCTCGCGCTCGCCCTTGAGCCCGTGCAGGAGGTTGATCCCGGGTAGGAGCTTGGGGAGACGCGTCGGGGCGTCCTCGGCCGCACTCGCGTGGTCGGCGGGCTTCGGATCTCTCGGCCCTCCCGGCCTCCAGCCAGCCTCCTCGTTGACGATCTTGACGGCCTCGAAACACTCCTTGGCGGTGACGTTGAGGTTGTTCTCTTCCTGGACCAGCGGGTCGGCCGACTCGAGCCCGAACGCCGCGGTGTCACCGGGCGTGTTGTGCTCGGCGATGATTCGGATCCCCTCACGAGATTTTTCGGGCCACTCGACGATCGTGATGGGGTTCATGTTGTCCAGATGCAGCGTCTCGAGGTCGGGCGCGACCTCGCGGATCCCGCCGTACAGCGAGCGCAAGGCGTCGGGGTTGGGCGCCTCGCCGTCGCCGCCGTAGGCGAGGATGTCGGCCTGGCGGCCGATTCGGAAGTGTCTCACCCCCAGATCGGAGAGGGCGTCGACCTCGCCGACGACCGACGGCGGCGGGCGGAACGTCGGGTTGCCGTACAGCGGTTCGGTACAGAACGAACACCGGTAGGCACACCCTCGAGAGGTTTCGAGCTCGGCGATCAGGTACTCTGGGTGGTTGGGGTGTTGCTCGACGATAAAGGCGCCCTCCTGTGCCCACCGGGAGACTTCGTCGATATCGCGCATCCGGTTGTTGAACCCCTCGAGCCCGCTCTCGACGAGATCGTGGACGGCAGCCTCGACGTCACCCTTGGCGACGAAATCGAAGTCCAGATCCTGCCGTTCCGTTTCCGTGGCACCGGCGTTTTCCTCGCCGACGCCGAACTTGACGGGCCCGCCCATCAGGCTCGTTCCGCTTGCGGTCCAGGCAAGCTTGCGTACCTCGTCGGGCTCGGCGGGCGTGCCGCCGACGTACTTCCCGGGGACGGTCATCCCGCCCAGGTAGATCAGGAGATCGGTCTCGTCGACGTCGCGCCACCGATCGGGCTCATCGCGCAGTCCGTCGATCGTGTGGTAGGTGATCCCCTCGCGGGGGACGCCCGCGTCGACAAGCGCTCCCGCGGTGTAGCGGGGGTACGTCGAGATGTACGGCGGCACCCCGAAGTGAGCGGGCTCGTCGACGTAGCCGTCGACGATCGTCACCGACAGCGTCTCGGGGTCAGTCATAGCGGCAGGTAGCGCCTCGAGCGGTAAAACGGTGACTACACGAACGCCCTCCGCAGTCGCGTCGCGTTGTTGCGGCCGGCGACCTGGAAGCCAACGCCCTCCGCAGTCGCGTCGCGACCGCCGTCCCCGTTCGATCCCGCCCGAAATCCCCGACGCACCCACCGTGCCGTAACCCCGACGTTGATGGTCGTGCTGACGGTACGCTCTCGTATGCCACCGACCGAGGAGATCGTCTGCACCGCCGAGGACTGCTTTCTCGACCTCTTCGAGAACCACTACACCTACGACGTTCCCGAGGAGTTCGACGTCTCGGAGCTCTCCTGTCCCGTCTGTGGGGGGACCGACTGTCTGCGGCCCGTCGAGCTCTGATCGGTCGCTGTCGCCGCCGACCCATATTTTTCACGGGCACAATCACTAAGAGCGAGCCGATCGTACCGTTCGAACCTGACGATGACCAGGATCTCCCGACCGGTCGCCGCCCCGTCGTTCGGGCGTCCCCGTCCGAACCGTTCGCGTGGAGGACGGCGCCGATGAGCCTCTCGGATTTCGCGGGTGCGGTGAGCGCGGCCCTCTACCGACAGATCGGACGCGCCAACGGACGCATGCAGCGCCACCGCCCGCTCGCGGTCGACGTCCTCGAGGACGAGACCAGCTACCTCGTCGTCTTCGACGCGCCGGGGGCCGGCCCCGACGACGTCCAGGTCCGCTACCTCGAGGGAACCGTCAAGGTACAGCTCGACCGGTTCCGGCAGTTCCACGACGGCTACGAGATGCGGTTTCCAGGCCGCGGGATGGAACTGGAGGGCGAGGCCGAGCTCCCGGGTGACGCGCTCGTCGAGCCCGACGCGGGAATGGCAACTCTCACCGAGTCGGGCGCCCTGCAAATCGAGATTCCGAAGCGATCAGCCGTCGACGACGTCGATATCGAGGACACGACCGAATCCGGAACCGACGGGATCGCGATCGACGACTAGTTCTCCCGAAGCGACATTCCCTCGGCGACGGAAAACGCCTCGTCCCCGTCGAACCGCGTCGGATCGAACGCGTCGATCCCGTCGCCGCCAAGCACCTGGTCGGCAACGCGCTCGCCGATCGCGGGCGCGCGCATGAACCCGTGGCCCTGGAACCCGGTGGCGACGTAGAGCCCGTCCTCGAGTTCGCCGACCAGCGGGTCCCGGTCCGGCGTCGCCGTACACAGCCCCGCCCAGGCGCGAACGAGGTCGTCGTCCTCGAGGTGGATTCCCGAAACTCGGTGGTCGACGCGCTCGAGTAAGTCCGTCGCGAACCCCGGCGAGGCGTCGCGGTCGTACGCGTCGGGGTCGGCCTCGACGTACTCGGTGCCGTCGCCCGCCAGCACGCCGTCGGCGTGCGGCCGCAGATAGAACTCCGCGGTCGCGTCGTAACACATCGGCTCGGCGAGCTCGCAGTCGGCGACCAGCGCCTGGACGCGGTAGGGTTTCATCGCGATCGCAACTCCCGCGTCCGCGAGCAGCCGTTTCGTGTGGGCGCCCGCGGCGACGAGGACGCGGTCGAACTCGCGGCTGGCGCCGTCGGCGTCACGGACGACCCGTGTGGGATCGGTCCGAACCCGAACGGGCGTCTCCGGGCGCAACGTCGCGCCGGCGCCGTCGGCAGCGGCTGCGAGACAGGCCGTATACTCGGCCGGGTCGGTGTAGCCCGCGGCGCCGGCGATCCCCGCGACAGCGACATCGTCGGTTCGAAACGCCCGAAACCGCTCGGCCAGTTCGTCGCCGTCGACCTCGAGCGCGATCGTCCCGTTTTCCTGCATTCGCGTGATCTGGTCGCGAAGTGCCTCGGCGTTTCGTTCGTCGCCCTCCCGAGCGAGCCAGACGTAGGGACACTCGACGAACGGGAACGTGTCGTCGCCCGACAGCGAGCGAAAGCGCTCGATCGCGTCACTGCCGATCTCGGCGTCAAGCGGGTCGGCGAAGGCGTCGTAACAGACCCCCGCCGCGCGACCGCTCGAGCCGGCCGCGATCGTCCCGCGGTCGTACAGCGTCACGTCGGCCCCCTCCCGGGCCAGGTCGTAGGCCGCGGTCGCCCCGATCGCGCCCCCGCCAACGACGGCCACCTCGAGGTCCCGACCGCGCTCGGTGAAGGCGTCCGCACCGACCGCGAGCTCGGGCTCTCCGCTCATCGGCCATCACGAGGCCAGCAGGCCTCGAGCGGGCGCTCGGCGAGCCAATCGAGCAGCGCGTGGAGCCGATCCCGCCCGGTCTCGAACAGCTGCCGCCCCTTCTCGGGATCGGCCTGGGTCGGTCGCCCGACCGCGCCGCTCTCGGAGAAGTCGATCGTGTCGAACCCGAGGACGGCGCCGTGGATCGACTCGCCCCAGCGCTCGCTCGCGCCGGCCTCGGCGGCCTCGAGCGCGTCGGGTCGCACGAGGTCCTCGCGGAGGTGCCACAGCAGGCTCGACTCCGCCGCGTCGGCGTGGCCGCCGTCCTCGTCGAACAGCTCGTCGGCGAGCTCGTCGACGGCGTCCCACCAGTTCCAGGGCGGGGCGAACGCCGTTCGCTCCTCGCGCAGCCGACGGGCGGCCCGGCGGAGCGCCTCCGAGTTGCCGCCGTGGCCGTTGACTACGACGACCTTCCGGACGCCGTGGGCGGCGAGGCTCGAGATCGTCTCTCGGACGTAGTCCTCGAAGGTCTCCGGGCCGACGTACAGCGTCCCGTCGAACTGGCGGTGGTGTTCGCTGACGCCGACCGGCAGCGTCGGGAGGACGACCGCGTCCTCGCGGTCGGTCGCCGTGTGAGCGAAACCTTCGGCTGCCATGTGGTCCATCCCCAGCGGGAGCGCGGGGCCGTGCTGTTCGGTGCTTCCGACGGGAAGGACGGCGACGTCGGCCGCGTCGACGTCCTCGGCGGCCGCCGTCGTCGTCCGTTCGGCGAGCAATGTCATACCCGTCGGTGGGCGCCGGAGGAACTTATTTACACGGGGAAGAATCGAAAAAGAGAGCGGACGAAACCACTTGGGGTGGTCGAACGCGTCTGCCTGAGTGTGTGTGGTCGTAGTCACGTTGATACCAAACCGAGACACACCGCCGTTTCAGCAATTCTGGAAGACGACCCTCTTATCCCACCCACCACCGTTTCAGCAATTCCGAAAGGTAGACTGCTTGCCCACCCACCACCGTTTCGTGAATTATATCAGTAGATAGTATCACGTTTTCTTTCTTCAGGATCTTGTCTGAAACTCGCGTTACGTCCAGGAAAAGCAGGTAACGCCGCAACAATTGACTCCTTTGATAGCTGTCAAAAGAACCCTGCTGAATATAGAGGATGGATTCAGCACGTAGCTTTTGATTCACCACGTCAGATTGCCGTCTTCATCCCACTGACAAAATGGCGTCTCATCTCTCACGTAGAGTGCTTCAAAGCGTAACTCCTCATCAGAAGTAATCCACAGACCTTTCGTTGAAGCGTTTTCGTGGACGCGCCACGTTTCTTCGGTTGAGAGGTTCAATTCCGAGACTGCGAATTCTCCGGTATATTCTCCAAAATAGTCAGTATTGGAAACAGTAGTCTGACTCCTTGCTTCAATCTTGATCTGCTCATCTATGAGAACCGGGTCATCCAGCAATTTGCCTTCGCTATGTTCATGTTCGATCCGAATATCAATACTCACATCCTCCTTCAGTCGGTTCTTTACCGTCAGTTCTCTCCCTTCTCTGGGAAGCGTTTCCTCTACCTGAAGTTGACTCACTTCCCCGTCTTCTGTAACAGCAGGTTCGTAGTACGCACCACTGTCGGTAATATATGTCGTACCAATATCAATTAACTCCGGCAATAGTAGCTCGTCGGTGGTTTCGTATTTTCCCCCTTCAATCGCGGCAACCGTCTCTTCCTCAGCAGGCTCCGGCAACCGATTGACGGGTGCCCATTCGTGATCGCACACTTCATAATCGCTATACTTGACCTCATTATCACCGCTACTTGTGTTTCCACCATCCTGTTCATCATCGCTTAGACAACCAGCAACCACAGACGTTCCCAGACCTATGCTGGCGAGGAGTTTCCGGCGTTTCATATCAATAATCTTTCAACTACTGTGCAAGTACTTTCTGGTGTGATGATTTCTCAGTGCCTCACGTGTTCAGGATGAGGTCTGATACATTCGCGCTCTGTATTCAGCACGACTCTCTCTCTCTCTCTCAACATCTCGCCTTCCTGATGGAAGTATCCGCATTACGTACGCACGCTCTACGTAACGATCCGACCGACTCAGATTCACGATCCAGAGTGAATAAAAAACCGGACTACCAACTACTGTTACTACCGGGGACTGATTGAGCCCACCCACCTGCGTCTCCTCCCCACTCCATTTTCCGAGAGGAACGCTACTCGTGGGGTCGCGGCGGGAAGAAAACTCCGCGATGACCCGTCGAGAGAATCGTCTCTCACACCTCGGTTCATCACTGTACCACCCATTCGAGAACAGTGTGATTGGACCGCCGTCGTGCCATCTCTCTAGCTAGCAGACTCTATTCTATATTATATACAATACATTTATTAAAGATGCTGTGAAACCACAACCGAAGAGTACGTCGTCGTAGGATGACGCGGAGTACTGGTACTCCGCCACGAGAGTCGAAGATGCCCCTTCGCACACTTGTTCCGTTTTCCCGCCTTTCGCTCTTGGACAGTTGCTCTCAACTGTCCGCTCGATGGTTCACCCTTCCTTTCGATTGGACCAACATGGAGGTACCTCCACTCTTGTACCCGCCGGTATAGTCATGAACCGAAGTGCGTGCCGTGTTCCCAGTCATGAACTGAGGTGCACGCTTTGGACGAGAGGACTCTGCAGAACTCTCAGGTCGGGAATCATGGGGACTCTGACTTCACGCGTAGAACGAGTCTCTCGTCGGATGATGCTATCGAATTCAATATGTTGTATAATTGCTACTATCCTAATTATGAATATTGTTGTGGTCGAGCCTTCCTAAACAGAGGAAGAGTAAGTAACGCTGTGGAAGACATCGAGCGTAGCATCCGCAAGCAACCAACGGGAGCGAATGGCCTTTTTCATCGAAGTTTTTGCACCGAGTGGTTCCACGCTTCGCGCGGAATCCCGAGGCGGAAAAACTTCGGTTCGCATCTCTCCGTAACGATTCGCTGTCAGCAATTCTTGAGAACTGAGATCCGGAGACGGAACGGCGTTACTCGAGGACGCGATCGATCCCTCGCGCGGGGTAGCCGACGACGGTCGTCGCGCCGGCCTCCCGCAGGGCGTCGGTCTGCTCGTTGACCTCTCGTTCGGTGCCGACCAGCGCGTAGTCGTCGACGGCCTTGAGCAGTACCTCGCGTGCGCGCCCGGTAGCGCTCGCGTCGGTGGCGGCGTCCTCGGGGAGCGCGCGGGCGACGGGGCGTCGCCGGGCGACGTAGTCGCCGACGGCGTCGAGGACGGCGTCGTCGTCCTCGGCGAACACCGCGGGTGCGTAGACCGCGAGCTCGCCCTCGAAGCCGGCCGCCCGAAGCGCGCGCAGCTCGTGGGGGGTGGACCGCGAGAGCAGGTCGTACTGGGTCGCTCCGGTGGCCATCGCGATCCGTTCGACGCTTTCGGTGCCGACCCAGGCGTCGGGGTCGTCCTCGAGGGCGGCGCCCAGCCGGGGCGCGACCGCTCGCTCGCGTTCCTCGTCGGTGAGGTAGGCGGGGTGGCCGGCGACTAGCACGCGGCTCACGCTCGCGGGGAGTTCGGCAAGCAGTGAGTCGTCGCCGAGCGGATCGAAGCCGTCGGCCCGGACCGGGGTCGTCACGAGGACGTCGGCGTCGGCCGACAGCGACTCGAGGACGTGGGGCGCCGGGACGTGGTCCCGACCCTCGTAGTCGATCGCGAGCGTCTCGGCGGGGATCGATTCGGCTGCCGAGACCTCACATTCGGTGGGTTTCAGTGCGATGGCGTCCAGTCCGGCGCGGGCGACGGTGCTCGTGGTTAGCATTGGAACGTACTTCGCGCGACGAAAAGACGGCTACGATCGGTGCGGAACTCGATCACTCGTCTGCGCGATCATGGCCGTTCTGGGTGGGCCGCGAGCAAAAAGCTGACGTTCCGCGCAGGGCTTTCCTCACGGCGTCGAGCGGTCGATCCGCTCGGGGGCCTCGAACTCGGTGGTCAGCTCGAGCAGCTGGACAAGCATCCGTCCCGTCGCCCCCCAGACGGTGTAGCCGTCGACGTGGAAGTAGTGGATGACGATGTCGCCATAGTAGGGGTGCTCGCGGCGCTCGCACTCGTAGTTTTCGGGGTCGAGAAACCCCGACAGCGGGAGGACGACGATTTCGGCGACCTCGACCCCGTCGCGCTCGTACTCCCGGTCGGGGACCCGGGTGACGAAGGGGGTGACGGCGTACTCCGAGATCGTCCGGATGTCGTCGAGCTGGCCGACGACCTCGGTCTCGTCGGGCTCGAGCCCGATCTCCTCGTTGGCCTCCCGGAGCGCCGTCGCGAGGATCGACTCGTCTTCGGGTTCGGCACCGCCACCGGGGAAGCTCATCTGTCCAGGGTGGTTGCCCAGGTCGTCCGATCGGCGGGTAAACAGCAGGTAGTCCTCGTCGGCGCGCTCGATGACGGGAGCGACGACGGCCGCGTCGTGTTCCTGGTCGTCGATCCCGACGGGCGGGTGATCCGCGATCGGCGCGAGGTTCAGTCTCGGTCCCATCTGATCACTCGAGGACGTCCTCCAGGCGCGCGCGTTCGTCGGCGAGCTCGACGGGCGCCCAGGTTTCGACGTCGTAGCTCGCGTCGAGCAGCGTCTCGATACGGTCGTGGTCGCTGTCGGCGATCGCCTCCTCGGCCGTCGCGACGAACGACTCGCGGACCGTCTCCCCGAGGGCCTCGCGGTCGAACCGCCTGGGTTCGATATCGAGGATGTGGGGGACGTCCTCGGCGCCGTCGGGGACGGTCGGAAACGCGGTCGGGCCGGCGACCAGCAGCTCCTCGCCGGGCTCGACCCCGTCGGGAGCCGATCCTGCAGGAGGCTCGTAGGCGACGAGAGAGAACGACTCGAGGGCTCGATCGATCCGCGCCTCGAGGACGTCGGGATCGACCTCGCTGCCGCCGTCGCGAAACGCCGCCTCGGCGAGGGCCCGGTCCAGCTCGGCCCGGGTGAGCCCGCCGAAGAGGTCGACGACGCCAGCGAGTTCGTCGGCGGTCGCGTTCATACGCCGTCCAACGGACGGTACGCTGATAAAGGTTGAGAGGTCAGTCGCCGCCCGCGGAGCCGATACGGGGTTCGAGCCACGGTCGAGCCCGTTCGCGGACGAACTCGGGATCGATCGGAGCGTCGCGCCACCGGGGGAGTCGGCGGTCGGGGCCGGGCGGAGCGATCGCCTCGGCGTAGCGATCGAGCTGGTCGCGCTCGCCCTCGGGGTCGTACGCGAGCCCGTTGAACGCCGCGTCGGCCCGGTACTGGGAGATCAGCGCCCGACCCGTCTCCCGGTAGCGCGCTGGCAGGGTCTCGTAATCGGGATCGACCCCACCCGCCTCGAGGACGCGAAGCAGCTCCGCGCCGACCGTGTGGCTCATCCCTTCGAGTCCCGCCTCGCCGGCGACGGCACGGTGGTCGTGCTCGTGGACGCCGAGGTCGACCTGGGCGGTTCCCTCGAAGCCGGCGTGCTCGAAGGCGTCGCCGAGGGTCCCGACCTCGAGACCCCAGGTACGGGGCGGGCGAAGCTCGCGGGCCAGCTCGGCGGTCATCGCGAACTCGCCGGCCAGCGCGTACCGGAAGGCGCCGCAGTACTCGAGGATCGGCTCGTCGTGGCGCGCCGCGAGCGTCCGGACCAGCGGCTCGTAGAACAGCCGGAACAGGCGGCCGTAGAGCCGACCCCGCTCGACGCGCGCGTAGTACCCCTTCGAGAAGGCGAAGTCCATCGTCAGGGGCGCGAGCAGGCGACGGACGTGGTCGGCCCCGTAGCTTCGGGCGTCAGCGTCGTGGACGACGACGTAGTCGCCGGCCTCGGCAGCGGGGCCGAGCGCGAGCCAGACGTCCCGCCCTTTCCCCGTCTCGCCCTCGAGGCCGACGGCCGCGAGCCCGTCCTCGAACGTCGGCGCGTTACACCACAGCACCTCGATCGGCAGGGCAAACGACTCGAGCCACTCGCGAAAGGGACCGATCCGTTCGGACGAGGCCCGGACCGGGACGACGACCGCTGCGGGATCGAGCGCTTCGAGCTCGCCGAGGACGCGGGCCGCGGCGGGGCTCTCGTGTTCCCGGTCGGTCATCGGGACGACGACGGCCGTCTCGGCGACGGGGTCGTCCCCGAGGCCGTCGGGAAGTCCCGCGTCACCGAGATCGTGGAGCGTCGTGATCCGCTCCTGGACGTACTCCATCGATCAACTGTTGGAGCGAACCGATAAAACGGCCACGACTCCGGCGAGCCGGGCGCGGGCTCCCGTCGGGCCCACGGGCCGGCGCGAGCACCGCGTACCCTTTTGTCGGCCTCGGTCCCAGTGTGGCCCGTGACCGACGCGCTCGTCGACCGACTCGAGGACGACCCCGACGGAGCGCCGCGGATCGTCTCCCCGCCCGACGGGAGCGTCGACTACTGCTACCAGGTCGCGGGACGCGAGGGCGAGCGCTTCGAGTCCGGGGCGGCGCTGGCGGCGTTTCTGCGCGAGCGGGACTGACCGCACTACCGCCACTTGCCGGCCATCGCCGCGAACAGCCGCTCGTCGAACCCCTCCCGCCCGCTGCCGTCCTCGGTCTCGATCGCCTGGAGGTGGTCGACCGGAATCTGACCCCCGCCCATCCTGGCGTGGCCGCCGGCGTTGGCCATCGGAACGTCGCTGACGGCGTGGCGAAGCGTCTCGCCCATGTGGACCCGATCGTCGCGGGACCGACCCGAGACGTGGATCGTCCCGTCGTACTCGCCGTAGACGGCGACCGCGGTGACCCCTTCGAGCTGGAGCAGCTCGTCGGCGGCCTGGGAGATCGCGTCGACGTTGTCGACCGCGCCGACGTCGCAGACGGCGAAGGAGCCCTCGACCCGGCGCTCGGTGATCGCGCGGGCCTTCGTCTTGAGGACGTCGTCGCTGACCTGGGGGTTGGCGATCCGATCGAGGACGTCCTCGTCGATCCCATCGTAGAGGTATCCGCAGGCGTCGAACTCGGCCCACGAGCAACCGCGGGTCAGCCGGTTCGTATCCGACTGGATACCGTAGAGCAGCCCCGTCGCCAGCGCGGGCGAGAGCGCTGGTCCGGCCTCGCGTTCGGTCTCGCCGGCGAGGACGTCCAGTTCCTCGAAGTACTCGGCGACGATCGTCGAGGCCGCGCCGTAGTCGGTCCGGACGTCGGTGAACTCGGTTCCGGTGCCGTTCCCGGGATGGTGGTCGACGACGGCGACGGGTTCGACGAGCTGGGCTCCCGTGAACCCGCGTGGCGTGTTGTGATCGACGAGGACGACGGCGTCTGCAGCAAGCTCCGAGGCCGCCTCGACTCGCTCGAGGTCGAGTTCGAGAACGGTCCGAAACGCGCGGTTCTCCTGGTGGCGGATCTCCCCGGGGAACTGCAGGGTCGGATCGGTGCCGACCGACGAGGCGATCTCGGCGATCCCCATCGCACACGCCATCGCGTCGGGGTCGGGGTTGGGGTGTAACAGCACCGCGACCTCGTCGTAGCTCTCGAGCAGGTTCCGGAGCCGCACGCCGGGCGGTCGGCGAACCCAGCGAAAGAGCCACCAGCCGGCGACGGCGACGCCACAGACCGCAAGGACGAGTAGCGAGACCGCGAGCGGATCGAGCGATCGAACCGCCTCCGCGACGGGGTCGAGCGCGAGGACGGCGTCCCCGAACCCGTCGCCGTCGGCGCCTCGGCGTCGCATATCGCACCATTCCATCGGACCCCCAAGAACTTTCGCCCCGAACCCCCTCCCGTAGCCGGCCCCTACTCGCGGGCGGCGAGGACCTCGCGGTACCCCTCCCGGAAGGTCGGGTACGCCAACTCGTATCCCAGCTCCCGGAGCTTCGCGTTCGAGCAGCGCTTGCTCGTCAGGATCCGGCGGCGCGCCGTCTCGGAGAGCTCGTCGTCCTCGAGTCGCTCCGCTTTCGTCCGCTTGGGCGGTCGCTCGACCCCGGCCTCGTCGGCCAGCCAGTCGGCGAACGCCCACTTCTCGACGGGCTCGTCGTCGACGACCTGAACGATCTCGCCGCGGGCGAGGTCGTCCTCGAGCAGGTAGCGGACGGCGCCGGCGGCGTCGTCGCGGTGGATCATGTTCAGATAGCCCGCCGTAACCGGCCCCTCGAGGTAGCGATCGAGTCGGTAGCGGTCCGGGCCGTACAGTCCCGCGTAGCGCGCGACGGTGCCGTCGAACCCGTACTCCGCCGGGAGCTCGCGGGCGACCCGTTCGGCCTCGGCCAGCACCTCGGTCTTTGCGGTCGTTGGCTCGATCCGCGTCGACTCGTCGACCCAGTCGCCGTCGTGGTCGCCGTAGACGCCCGTCGAGGACGTGTAGATCACTCGGTCGGGCGCGTCCTCGCGCTCGCCGAACGCCGCGATCGCCGTCTCGAGCCCCTCGACGTAGATCTCGCGGGCGGCCTCCGCGTCGCGACCGCCGCTGCTGGCCGCGAAGACGATCGCGTCGACGTCGGGGACCGCCTCGAGCTCGCTCGGGTCGGTGAGGTCGGCCCGGACCGCGTCGATGCCGTCGTCCTCGAGCCGTTCGATACCGTCCTCGGAGCGACGCACCCCGATCGCCTCGTGCCCGCGCTCGAGGAGCTGGCGGCCCAGTTCGCGACCGACGTAGCCACAGCCGAGAATCGCAACTCGCATACTCCGTCTCGGGGCCGGGCGCCCATAACCGCACCGACGGCACCGGGGCGCGTGGCCCGATCGGGAACCTCGAACGACGACCGCCGAAGCTCCGGATGCGATCGGGAACCCGGCGTCGGAGAGAACCTATCCCGCTCGAGGTCGAAAAGCGGGTATGAGCTTCATCGTCGAGTTCGAGCTCTCGACGCCGGTCCTTCGGGAAACGGCGACCGCGAGCGCGAAACTCGTCATCGAGCAGGTGTACCGCTCGGAGGACGGCGCCACGAAACTCGTCTTCTGGGCCCACGGGGACGACCCCGAACCGATCGAGGCGGCCCTCGAGGACGACCGCACCGTCGCCGACTCCTCGCTGCTCGAGGTGCTGTCCGAGCGCCGGCTCTACAGCGCGGCGCTGAGCGACTGGGGAGCCGACCTGCTGATCTACCCCGAGGCCGCGGTCAACGATATCACCTTCCGCGACATTACCGTTGCTGGGGATGGGGAGACGCGGATCCGCGCCCGCGTCCCCTCCCGGGAGGCCCTCCAGGACTACCGCGAGAGCTGCCGGGAGCGAGATATTCCGTTCCGGCTGCAGCGGATCTTCGAGGAGTCCGACAGTGGTCGGGACTACTACGGCGTCTCCGAACGCCAGTGCGAAGCGCTGCTGACTGCCCTCGAGGACGGCTACTTCGACGTGCCCCGGGAGACGACGCTGGCGGCGGTCGCCGAGGAGCTCGACATCTCCGACCAGGCGCTGTCGGCACGGCTCCGGCGGGGGCAGGCGACGCTGCTCCGGAACACGCTCGTGACTGCCGACCCCACTTGAAACGTTGGCGCTCCAATCAGTGCCGTTTCACCGCTCCCGACGATACGGGAAGGTATGAGTTCGATGACAGCATCCGAGGAGACGAACCAGACACCGACGACCTACCAGGCCGACCCCGACCAGTCGCTCAGCCAGGCGGTCCTCGAGGCCGTCGGCGAGGCCACCGGCATCGACCAGCTCGAGCTGGCCGACGAGTACGGCCCGCTGTATCACGCGATCGATCCCTCGGCGCTGGACGCGTTGTTCCACGACCGTGCCGAGACCGACCGTCCAGTCGGCTCGGTAACCTTCGAGTACGCCGGCTACCTGGTCTCGGTCGACCGAACCGGACAGGTAACGCTGACGTCCTAACCGCTACATACGGCCGGCGATAACGTGTTGAAGGTGGACGTACTCCTCGAACGACATCGGCGCACGCCGTTCGATCTTCTGTTGAACCTCCTTGGCGTCGAGCTCCATTTCGAGGTGACTCTCGACGGCGTCGACGTCCAGTACCGCCGTCGTCATCCCGAGTAGCAGGTGTTCGCAGGCCATCGTCTCGATCGTCTCGGCGTCGGGCTCGTCGTCCTCGAGGGCCTGGATCTCGGCGGCGTCTGCGAGCGAGAGGTCGGGGGATCCGTCCTCGAGCAGCGCCTCGAGGACGGCCGGGTCGACGTCGGTTCGGTCAGCGGTGTCCTCAAGGCCGCGTTGCTCGACGATCGAGGCGAGCTGATCGTCGTACTCCGCGCGGAGGTCGGCCGGCGTCTCGGGGACGGTCGTCCGCTGTTCGTAGAACATACCCGACACCACAGCGGTCGGCCACAAGTGAATTGCCTTTCCGGCGGCGTCGATATTTATATCTCTCCTTCGTGCTCCCCGAACCGTTCGAGCTCGCTCCACGCGCCCCCTGCTAACGGTTTTCACGGGTTTGATGACCGGTACATTTAAATTATCGGCGGCAGTAGATGTGGGTACCAGAACGCCACCGGGGCGCGTATCGCTCGACGATCGATGACAGGAAATCTTATTCACCGAGGTTTCGCAGGTCGTGAGCGAACGCTGTATGCGGCGAAGCGACGAGCCGGCAACTCGCCGAACGCGCGGGTCGACGCCGGTGACGAGCCGCTTCGACCGCTCCCCGGTGCGGGTATGGCACAGAGGTTTGACTAACACATGGTAGACGAATCGAAAAACATCGAACTGACAGAGGACGACCTCGAAAACAACTCCAAAGGACAGCTCATCAAGAAGGCCGGACAGCTCCGAGATCGGCGAAACGAGCTGAACCAGATGGCCTCCGAGCGCGCTTCCGAGCGCGACGACCTCAACGCGAAGACTCGCGAGAAGGTCGACGAGGCCCAGGAGCACCGCGAGAAACGCGACGAGTTAAACGAGCAGGTCCAGGAGCACAAGGACAAGCGCAACGAACTCAACGCCGAGGCCAACGAACTGTTCGACCGCGTCGAGGAGCTCAAATCCGACATGGAGCTCGACGACGGGAAGGACCTCGAGGAGCTCGAGGAGGAGATCGAGCAACTCGAGTTCAAACAGCAGACCGAAGTCCTCTCGAGCGAGGAAGAGCAGGAGCTCATCGAGAAGATCGAGTCCAAACGCGAGGAGTACGAGGAGCGCAAGCAGAAGCTCGACCAGAACGAGGACTTAGAGGAGCTCGTCGAGGAAGCCGAGGAAGTGCGCTCGGAAGCCTCCAAACACCACCAGAAGGTCACGGAGCTTGCGGACAAGGCCCAGGAACACCACAACCAGATGATCGAGGCCTACCGCGAGGCCGACGACATCCGTGACGAGGCCGACGAGATGCACGAGAAGTTCGTCGAGGCCCAGGAGGCTGCCGACCGCCACCACGAGGACTTCGTCCGCGTCCAGAAGCGTCTGCGCGAGCTGGACAAACAGGAGGAAGAGGAGCGCAAGTCCCAGCGCGACAAGAAGAAAGAGGAGGCCAAAGAAGAGGCCGAGGAGATCTATCAGAAGTTCAAGGAGGGCGAGACCCTCGACACCGAGGACCTGATGAAGCTCCAGAAGACGGGACTGCTGTAGGCCGATTCGTCAACCTGTGTCTGCTGCCGTTCGTGTCTGTCGGTAGCGGCCGCGATTCTGTTCTCTCTTCGTCGCCGGGCCGAGCGCGTTTCCCAAAACCCCGGTAACCGCGACTTACAGCGCCGTTCGGACCGCATTCTCACGCGTCGAAATTGACCGGCGCCGGTAGTTCAGCAATAACAATGCGTCCATCTCGTGGCCCGACGTACATGCACGAGTCCAGCGCGGACGTCGCCGTCTTCGTACCCGGGATCGACGCCCCGAGTACGGTCGCCTGTCTTCGCTCCCTCCGTCCGCGGGGGATCCGGACGATCGTCGGCTCCGAGACCGCGACCACGCCCGGCGCGGTCTCGCGGTACTGTGACGAGTTCGTCCGCCTGCCGGATCCGGGCGAGGACCTGGCCGCCTACGGCGACGCCCTCCTCTCTGTTGCCCGTCGGCCCGACGTGAAGACGATCGTTCCGGTCCGCGAGGAGGACGTCTATACGCTCGCGCGCCACCGGGAAACGTTCGCGGCGTCGATCGCGACGCCGTGGCCGACGTTCGAGACGCTCCGGACGGTACAAGACCGGATCGAGCTGTTCGAAGCGGCCGATCGGGCCGGTGTCGCCGCCCCCGAGACCGCCCTCCTCGACGAGTGGGACGACTGGGATCGCGAGACGATCGTCAAACCACGCTACTCGGTCGCCACCCCGGAGTACCTCGGCCCGACGTACGATCGGGTCGCGGTCGGCTCGACGGCCTACCAGACCCCCGGGACGCCACCGAACGCGGCCGCGGAGATCGAGAGACGGGGGCATGTCCCGCTGGTCCAGGAGCGGGTCGCCGACTCCAGGGAGTACGGCTTCTTCGCGCTGTACGACCGCGGCGAGGCGGTCGCGACCTTCCAGCACTGCCAGCGCCGGGGCTGGGAGTACTGCGGGGGACCCAGCGCCTACCGCGAGTCGATCTACCTCCCCGAACTCGAGGCCGACGGCCGGGCGCTGCTGGACGAACTCGAGTGGCACGGGCTAGCGATGGTCGAGTTCCTGCGAGACCCTACCACGGGCGAGTTCAAACTGATGGAGATCAACCCCCGGTTCTGGTCGTCACTTCCCTTTACCGTGCAGGCCGGCGCGGACTTCCCGTTTTACTACTGGCAGCTGGCGGTCGACGAGCCGATCCCGGGGAACCCGACTTACGAGACGGGGCTGGGTGGCCACCTCCTTCGAGGGGAGCTGAGCTACCTCCACAGCGTCCTCGCCGAGGAGTACCCCGCCGTCGAGCGCCCCTCACCCTGGCGTGCCGCCCGCGATGTCGGGCTGTCGCTGGTCCGTCAACCCCGGTTCGACTACGCCGTTCGGGACGATCCGCTCCCGTTTCTGCGGGACGGGCTGAACGTCCTGCGGGAGTGGGTCGAGGACTGGACCGCTGACCCCGACGGTGAACTCCCCGCCGGGTTCGACGCCGACGGACGAGTCCCCGACGATGGGGACCCCGCCGACGCGCCCGGGGGCGTCACCGCCGAGTGACGACGTCGGATCGCCAATCCTTAACGGGGTTGCGTCGTCACTCACGGGTATGACTCGAGGTGTCCGGAGTGGTCAGTAGCGAAGGTATCGGTCGACTCGCCGTCCTCGCGGTCGGCGCCGCGGTGTTCGCCGCGATCGGCGTGGCGCTGTTCGTGCTCTATCCCGACACGCTCGCCGATCTGCTCGGCGTGCTGGTCGCGCTGGCTGTGGTCGTCCTCGGGGTCCGGATCGCGGGCTCAATCGCCGGCAGCCTCTTTCCGAACTACGACGTCGCCGAGGTCGCCGTCGAGGGACCGATCACCCGCGACGGCGGCGGCGGACGCTTTCCGTCGGGTCCGCGGTCGACGCCGGCCGACGACATCGTCGAGCAGATCGACCGGGCCGACGAGGACGACACCGTCGACGCCCTCCTGTTGAAGCTGAACACCCCTGGAGGCGAGGTCGTCCCCAGCGACGACATCAAACTCGCCGCCGAACGGTTCGACGGGCCGACGATCGCGTACGCGACCGACGTCTGTGCCAGCGGCGGCTACTGGATCGCCAGCGGCTGCGACGAACTTTGGGCGCGGGACGGCTCGATCGTCGGCTCGATTGGGGTTATCGGCTCGCGGGTCAACGCCAGCGATCTCGCCGACAAGGTCGGGCTCTCTTACGAACGGTTCGCCGCGGGGAAGTTCAAGGACGCCGGCAGCCCACTGAAGGAGATGGACGACGACGAACGGACCTACCTCCAGGGGCTGATCGACGACTACTACGAGAACTTCGTCGAACGGGTCAGCGAGGGGCGGGATCTCGACGCGGCGTTCGTCCGCGAGACCGAGGCCCGGATCTACCTCGGCGAACAGGCCGCGGAGATGGAGCTGGTCGACGAGCTCGGCACTCGCCGCGAGATCGAGGACGAGCTCGCCGATCGGCTCGACCGCGAGGACGTGACCGTCGAGGAGTTCGAGCCCGAGCGCCCATTGATGGCCCGCGTCGGCGGAGGCGCCCGGAGCCTCGCCTACGCCTTCGGCGCCGGGATCGCAAGCGTCGTCGGCGACCGCGAGTTCCGGCTGCGATTCTAGCCGTGGTTTTATCGTCGCACGGGATCGAACGCCTACCGTGACAACGCTGGTGGTCTGTCTCGACCGGACCGACGACGTCGGGCGCAAGACCGGGCTCCGGTCGCCCGTCGTCGGCTGGGAGGCAGTTCGCGCGCTGGTGACCGACGTCGGCCTCGCCGACCCCGAGGACTCCGGCGTCAACTCGCTGCTCGAGACGCTCCGGGTCGCCCAGGACCTCCGCGACGACGGCGAGGACGTCGTGGTTGCGGTCGTCTCGGGGGACCGCGAGTCGATGGTGTCGGCAGACCGATCGGTCGCGAGCCAGCTCGACGAGCTGATGGCGACTCACGACCCCGAGTCGGCGGTCGTCGTCATCGACAGCGCCGAGGACGAGCGGCTGGTGCCAATCGTCGAGAGCCGGGTCCGGGTCGACTCCGTCGACCGCGTGGTCGTCCGCCAGGCCAGAGACATCGAGTCGACGTACTACCTGCTCAAGCAGTTCCTGGCCGACGAGGAGCTGCGCCAGACCGTGCTGGTCCCGATCGGGCTGACGCTTTTGGTGTTTCCGATGCTCGCGTGGTTCGTCGGCCCCGCGGAAGGCGCCGCGGCGATCACGACCGTAATCGGCCTCTTCCTGCTCTACAAGGGCTTCAACGTCGACGAGCTCGTCACCGGGCTCGCCCACCGGGTTCGCGAGTCGCTGTACTCCGGGCAGGTCTCGGTCGTCACCTACGCCGTCGCGGCCGGGCTCACTCTCGTCGGGATCTTCGTCGGCGTGCTGGGCGTCTCGAACCTCGAGGACGCATCCGGGATCGCGCTCCCGGCGGTGCAGTTCGCCTTCGACAGCGCCCCCTGGCTCGCCGCGGCCGCCCTGACCGCGAGTGCCGGACGGCTACTCGACGAGGCGATCGGCGAGGAGCCGATCCGCAGCTCCTATCTCAACCTGCCCTTTATCGTCGTCGCCGTCGGGCTGGTCGTTCGGGGGTTCTCGGCGTACTTCCTCGAGCAGCAGGCGGCGATCGACTCGGTTCAGGTGCCCGCGATCGAGCTGGGCGTGCTCTCGATTGACAGCTTCGGAATCACCGCCGGCGAACGGCTGGCGGTCTACGTCCTCGGTGCGATCGTCATCAGTCTCGTCGGCGCCAAGGTCGCCGCGACCTTCAGCGGCGACGACGACCGAACCGTCCTCGAGGACGTCACGTCCGAGTCGGGGCTCACCGACGGCGGTCCCCAGGGAATCGACGAGTGGCGGTCCGACGCCGGGTCGGACGCGAACACGAACGCGGACGCCGACTCCGAGAACTCGACGCGCGACGAGGACGGATCGGGTCCCGACTACCCCCGGTAGCAGTAGCGGTAGCGCCTGGAACTCGTCACCCCTATAGTTCTCTCGGTCCAGGTGTCGGTATGAGCGACGCAGACGGCGCCTGGGTCAGTCTCTTCTCGGGCGGCAAGGACTCGGCGTGGGCGCTGTACCGGGCTCTCGAACGGGGGCTGAACGTCGAACGGCTCGTCACCGTCCACCCGACGGGCGACTCTTATATGTACCACGTTCCCGCGACCGAGCTGGCGGGACTGGCCGCCGAGAGCATCGGCATTCCGCTGCTGGAGGTCGAACCCGAGGACTTCGGAGCCGATACCGCGACCGACTCGAGTGTGCAGGGCGACGACGAGCTCGAACCCCTCGAGGCGGCTCTGCGGGAGCTCGACGCCGAGCTCCCGGGCGGGATCGCGGGCGTGACCGCCGGCGCTGTCGAGAGCGAGTACCAGACCAGCCGGATCGAGGCGATGTGCGAGCGACTGGACTGCGATCTGTTCGCGCCGCTGTGGCGCGAGGACCCCCGCGAGCTCGCCGACGCGATGCTCGCCGCGGGCTTCGAGATTCGGATCATCCGGGTCGCGGCCTACGGCCTCGAGGAGTCCTGGCTCGGTCGCACGATCGACGCGGACGCTCTTGCGGAGCTCGAGGAACTCAACCGGGAGTACGGCGTCCACGTTCTGGGGGAGGGTGGCGAGTTCGAGACGTTAGTCGTCGACGGCCCGCATATGGATCGTCGCATCGATCTCGCGTACGAGACCGAGTGGGACGGGACTCGCGGGACGCTGCGAGTGACCGACGCGCGACTGGAGTGAGCGTCCCGAACCGCGAGTGAGCGGAGAGAGCGGGTCCAGATTTTTCTCAAGAGGTTCGACCGAACGAAGGTGCTGTCCTACTCGGCCGGCATCGAGGACTCCCGCGGTCCCTGGCCCGGCGGCGTCACCGCCAGGGCGTTCTCGATCAGCGCCTGGTGGCCCCGCTGGAGGCGTTCGGACAGCGACTGCGGCGTGATTCCGAGCTCGTCGGCGACGTCCGCGAGCGAGACAGACTGCGAGGAGAAGTAGCCCATCTCCCAGGCGGTCACCAGCGCCTCGTGTTGTTTCTTGCTCAGCCCGTACTGGCCGACGCCCCGGGAGTGTGCGCGGGCGAACAGCTGCGTGAGCCGGTAGGGGACATCGAACTCACTGCAGTAGGACTGGAACTCGTCGAGACTCTCCCGATCGGTAAACCGCATTCGAAGCTCCCACTCGTCGCGGTGTGCGGACGCCTCGAGAATCGTCGCCCCGAGCTCCGTGTACGCATAAACAAGCGAGTCGACATCCGACGCCCACTCCCCGCGGTACAGCATCGAGCGCTCGTAGTCGTCGATGTGTTCGACGTTTCGGATCGACGGGTCGGCGTCGGTCGCGTGTTCGAACGCGCCGTGGTCGACGCCCGAGACCCACAGGTACGGCGTGAGCACCTCGTCGGCGGCGACGACGCGCTCGATTTCGATGACCAGCTCCGGTAGCGACCGGAGGGTCTCGTGGAGCGCGAACGCGTCGGCCGGAATACGAAACTCCCCGAACAGACTCATAGAACTTACTTTTCTCGCGGTGTCATAAGTGAACCGGGAGCCACCCCGCCGGCGCGTTCCGAATCCGTTCCCCGGATACCTGCCGGCGGAGATCGTCGACTCGCTCGAGGAGACGAAGGCCGAAGCCGAGGACGGCCCCGGACAGCTCCGGGAGCTGTCCGAGGATCCGAGCGGCGCGCCCGGGAGGCCGGGATCGCGATCAGTCGTCCGACCCGTTCGTGATCGTCGTGTGCGCGCCGATCAGCGCGCCGGCGAGATCCAGCTCCTCGATGCGAGTCCCCTCGTCGATGATCGACCGCCGGACGGTCCCGCGTTCGACGGTCGCCTCCGGGAAGATGACGGCGTGGTCGAGGTCGGTCTCGACGAGCGTGGCGTCGTCCATCACGTGGACGTTCTCGCCGATCGTCGCGTCCTCGAGGGTGGCTGACTCGGCGACCAGCGACTCGCCCTCGAGATGCCAGGCGACGGCCTCGAGGTAGCTCTCGGGGGTCCCGATGTCGAACCACGCCCCCTCGAAGGTGAAGGCGTAGGTCGGCTCGCGGTCCTGGAGCCACTGGACGAACCAGCCCGGCTCGTCGGGGTTGTTATCGCCCTCGAGGTAGGTGTCGAACAGCGAGAGCAACCCCTGCGGGAAGGCATAACAGGCGATCGAGACCAGCGTGCTGTTGGGATCGTCGGGTTTCTCCTGGAAGTCGACGACCCGATCGCCCTCGAGCTCGACCAGCCCGTAGGAGGTCGCTTTCTCCCTTGAGCCGACGTCGTAGGCCGCAAGCGTCGGGGCCTCCCGCTCGAAGAAGTCGTCGACGAACGCGGAGAGGTCGAAGCTCATCAGGTTGTCGCCCGCGACGACCAGCAGGTCGTCGTCGACGTCCTCGCGGTCGATCAGCTGGGCCAGCGCGCCGACGACGCCGAACTTGTCGTCTTCCTCGGTGGTCTCCTCGACCGACAGCGTCGGCTTCTCGAACTCGCTGTCGGCGAGGTGGGACTCGAACTCGGGGGCGAACCGCTCGTTGGTGCTGACGTAGACCTCGTCGATCCGGTCGTCGTCCTCGAGTTCAGCGAAGATCCGATCGATAACCGTGGCGTCGCCGATCGGGAGGAACATCTTCGGACGATGTTTCGTGATCGGCCACATCCGTGTCGCGTACCCGCCTGCAAGAACGACGGCTTTCATGCACCCGATTTCACCGACGCGACGTAAGTGGTTTGTCCCTGTACACCCCGACGGCGTCGGGAAACACATATGCCGGTCCGGACGATCCCCCTACGTATGCGGGAAGCAGACGAGACGACCCGACAGCGACTCGCCGACGCGCTCCGAGCCGAGCCGGCGACCCCGAGCGAGCTCGCGGTCCAGTTCGAGCTGACCCCGGAGACGATCGTTCGCCACCTCGAGCACGTCTCGCGGTCGGTTGAGGGCGGCGACGAGCAGTTTCTCGTCGCGCCCCCGACCTGCCGGGAGTGTGGGTTCGACGACTTCGACGAGCTGTTGAACCGTCCGTCGCGGTGTCCCGACTGCAAGAGCGAGGCCGTCGACGAACCCGCGTTTACGATCGAGTAGCCGGCGACGAACCGTCGCGTCGGTTTCGACACGCCTATCTGTCGCCGTGGCAAGGATCCGATATCGACGCCTCGAGCGGGCGGATCGCCGGTCCGCGACGGACGCCGCCGGCGCGGGGCCCGACGCAACATACGTATGTCCACCTCTGATTCCGATTCCGATCTCGACTCTCCCGGGCTCGCCCTTGCCGTCCTCGAGTGGCTCGAGGACCGCGAGGAGGGCCCCGAGGACGTCGACGCCTGTCTCGAGTTGCTGGCCGATCGGCGCCGCCGGCTGCTGCTCGAGGTCATGCGCACCTACGGCGAGGAGCTGACCCTCCCCGACGCCGCCGAGGAGGTCGCCGTCCGCGAGAGCGGCCGCAAGGTGACGGAGCTGTCGGCCGAACGGGTCGCGAACGTCTACATCTCGTTGTACCACGATCACATGCCGCGGCTCGTCGAGGCCGGCCTCATCGAGTACGACCAGGAGCGGGATCTGGTGCACCCGCTCGAGTGTCGCTAGAACTCGACGTTCGAGGTCGAGGTCAGATCGTCGCCGTCGTCGATCGGGCCCGGACCGACGAACTCGTACTCGTCGTCGGTCAGATAGACCGATCCGTCGGAGACGGTAACCTCGAGCGCCGAGAGGTACGCCCCCTCACAGGGGCCGAACGTACACTCGCCGGAGCCGGCCTCGAAGTACGCACCGTGGTTGGCACAGATCACCTCGCCGTCTCGCATCGGCGCGCCGTCGCCCTTGTCCAGTTTGATATGCGTGAAGTGCTGACAGTAGTTGAGCCAGCAAGCGACGTCGCCGTCCTCGGTCGCGACGAGAATCGCCTCCTGCTGGTCGCCCAGCTCGTCGGCGACGCGAAACAGAAACGTCGACTCCGCGGGGACGTCCTCGAGGGTCGTAATCCGCTGTGTAGCCGCCATCGATTCCCGGTTACGAGTCAACCGTCGTGAACGTTTCGAGACCGTCTGACGGAGTTTTAACAGGCCGAGTCCCCAACGGCTGCCATGGACTCCCTCCTCGTCTACGGCTCGTACGGCTACACCGGCCGGCTGATCGCGCGCGAGGCCGTAGCGCGCGGCGGTTCGCCGACGCTCGCGGGCCGGGACCACGACAGCGTCACCGAGCAGGCGGCCGACCTCGGCCTCGAGGGACGGGTGCTCGACCTCTCGGAAGGACCGCTCGAGGACGAGCTCCGCGAGTTCGACGCGGTGTTGAACTGCGCCGGGCCGTTCGAGCGCACCGCCGAGCCACTCGTGTTGGCCTGTCTCGAATCGGACACCGACTACCTCGACGTCACCGGCGAGTTCCCGGTGTTCGAACGGCTTCGCCAGTACGGCGAGACCGCCCGCGCGGCCGGGATCGGGATCCTGCCCGGCGTCGGCTTCGACGTCGTTCCGACGGACTGCCTGGCGGCGATGCTCCACGAGGAGCTGCCGACGGCAGATCGGCTCCGGCTAGGGATCAAAAGCGACTACGGCTTCTCGCCGGGGACCGCACGGACGTTCGTCGAACTCGCCGGCCAGGGCGGGGTCGTCCGCCGAAACGGACGCCTGCTCACCGTCCCTGCAGCCTACCGAAGTCGAAAGATCGACTTCGGCGACGGCCCCGAACACGCCGTGACGATCCCGATGGGCGACGTCGTCACCGCAGCCCACACGACCGGGATCGGCTCCATCGAGGTCTACGGCGCCGTCCCGGAGTGGAGCGAGCCGCTGCTGTCGGCCGCCGACTCGCTGCGCTGGCTCCTCGAGCGCCCGTCGATCGAACGGGCGGCGACCCGCGCGATCGACGCCTTCGTGGACGGTCCCGACGGGAAGACGCTCGCGACCGGCTCCGCGACCGTCTGGGGCGAGGTTGCCGACGAGGACGGCGGGCGCGCCATCGGGCGGCTATCGACGCCCAACCCCTACGCGCTGACGGCCGACGCCGCGGTCAGCGCCGCCGAGCGCGTCCTCGAAGACGGTCTCGAGGCCGGGTTCCGGACGCCCGCAACCGCGTTCGGCGCCGAGTTCGTCACGGAGCTTGCGGGAGTCGGACTGGACGTCCTCGAGTCGAGCGCGGCGTCGACGCTCGAGCCCGCCGACTGAGCGGGAGCGTCGGCTCGGGCGGAACGGAGGCCGTCGTTCCGAACGACTATTGGGTCTCGATCCGTCGGCACGACCCGATGGTCGCCCCGTTCGCTCGCACGGTCGTCGGCTGGACGCTGGTCGCGTTTCTCTCCATCTCCGTCATCGAACTCCTGTTATTCGGTCGGCTCGAGCCGATTCGCTACCTTCCGGGGGCGATCGGCGGCGGGATCGGGCTAACCGCCGCCGATCGGCTCC
>JGI2924J29684_1078481_pt1 | contig 56042 bp, 52 predicted proteins | sample BenlonsequencITS_FD_29684 | JGI IMG/M metagenome (IMG submission 29684) | reverse complement strand
CATAGAGTAACTAGATGTTCCACGTGGAACATCTAGTTACTCTATGCGGATGTTCCATAGCTCAAGTAATCTATTCAACTCTTCTTCCGAAAAAAACTGAACCTCGATGCTACCGCGTTTAGTGTCACCCTTAATATTAACTTTTGTTTGAAAGCAGCTCCTAAGATGATCTTGCACTTGGTTTAGTAACGGACTAAACTCCCGAGTATGTCGCACCTTATCGGATTTCTCCGATAGTCTGTTAATCAAACTTTCAGTATCTCGAACAGACAGTTGTTCTTTAGCGGCTTTTTGAGCAGTTAAGACTTGTAAAGTTGTATCTTTAACACCCAATAACACCTTAGCATGGCCTAATGAAATAGAGTTACTTCGAAGCAAATCAAGAATAGCATTTGGTAATTGTATTATCCGTAGAAGATTTGTTATTGTTGATCGAGCCTTGCCAACACGTTGCGCAACTTGTTCTTGGCTCAATCCGTATTCTTTAATAAGTTTCTCGTAGGCAAGTCCTTCATCAACAGGAGATAAATCAGCACGCTGAATATTCTCAATTAATGCTCTCTCGGCCATTTCTTGATCACTGCACTCTTGAACAATGCACTTTATAGTAGACTGTCCGACAATCTTTACCGCACGAAGGCGTCGTTCACCGGCGATTATAATATACCTGTCGCCGGAAGGTCTCACCAGAATAGGTTGTAACAATCCATGTACTCGTATAGAGTCTGCAAGATCATTGAGTCCTTGAGGATCGAATTCCCTTCTCGGTTGCTCAGGGTTAGGGTCTATAATTGACACTGATATTTCCTTAATACCTTCTTCATTATTACCTATATCATCTGATAGGAGTGCTTGAAGTCCCCGACCAAGTCCCTTCTTAGACACGTTCTAACACCTCCTTGGCTAAATCACGATAAACTTCTGCACCTCTAGACCGTGAATCGTAAGTATTTATTGCTTTACCATGACTAGGGGCCTCACTAAGACGTACATTACGCGGAACAATATTACGAAAAACCTTTTGCGGAAAGTACTTTTTGACTTCATCAACTACTTGTATAGATAGATTGGTGCGAGCATCAAACATTGTTAAGAGAGCTCCCAAGATATTTAGTTTTGGGTTAAGATGTTTTCGAACACGATCCAAGGTATTCATTAGTAGTGTTAACCCTTCAAGAGCATAATACTCGCATTGGATCGGTATGATTACATCTGTAGCAGCAGTGAGCGCATTAATTGTTAGAAGCCCCAAAGAAGGAGGACAATCAATGAAAATAAAATCATAATCATTTTTTACGTCATCAATAGCCTTTCTTAATTTCGCTTCACGTGAACTTTGAGAAACAAGTTCAATTTCCGCACCGGCAAGTTCAATTCTCGCAGGCACAACCTTTAAGCCTTTTTGCTCAGTTTTCATAATAACCTGTTCCAAAGGAACATCATTAATAAGAACATCATAAATACATCGAGTTAGCTTATTTTTGACGATTCCCATACCACTAGTAGCATTACCTTGTGGATCCAGGTCAACAAGTAAGACACGTTTACCTAGTTCCGACAGACAGGCACTCAAATTTATCGCTGTTGTAGTTTTAGCCACTCCGCCTTTTTGATTAGCAATAGCGATCACATTAGTTACCAATAGTCAGCACTTCCTTCATTACACAATACAATACTATCTACACGATCTTAGTAAAAAATTATTCAATCGACGAAACTGGTTCAGGACATGAAATTTTATATAGATAAAGATTAAAGAAGCAAAAATGTGTACTATCTGATAGTATCAAACCAAACCCAATAAAAAAAGCGCTTTTGACGCTTTTTTACAAATTAAAAATAATAATCTTATAAAATTATGCACCAACTGAAATAATTTTTGGTAAGGGTGAGTACTTACTTTGATTAAGTGTTTCTGTATTTTTGATATTACCATTCAACTTAATAGTTCGGAAGGATTTAACCACATATCCAGGCTGACCCTCTTGAGTGGTACGTGAAGCTCCATGGGCAAGAGTTTCATCGACTAAACGTTGTTCTTCAACTGGAATAACTGACTCGATCTTACTCGAAATAAGCACTTCTTGTCCTTGAACAACCTTTCCATAGAGTTCAATTGTTACAGAATTACTACTTACCTTTGTACGAACAAGTAGATACCCACCTGTATTATTGTTAAACTTTAAGTCGAGATCTGGGTAAGCAACAGTGGCATCTTGCCCAAGTGGTACGTAGGATATAGCTAAATCATGATTGCTCCTCTGAGTAACAGGTAAATTAGCTAATAGCCCCGTATTATAAAGAGTGCTGGAAACTTGACATATTCCGCCTGCTAATCCGGGAACAAATTTACCATTAACGATTATATAGGCATCTTTATAGCCAGCCTCAACAGTTCTTTCGCCAACAATCTTGTTAAAGGATAAAGTATCACCTGGTTTTATAACAGCCTTATCCATAGCTCTAGCAGCAATACGAACATTTTCTGATCTTGCAGTTTGAGAAGGGTCAAATCGTGTAGTATAACTGGCCAGTAATCCAGTAATTTTTTGTTCTTCTAATTGGGCAGCAGTTACAATTGGAAGTTGATCTTTATACTTTACCGTAAACTCCGGCACTTGAGAGAAAATATCGATATCTTTAATCCTATCAACTAAATCTTCGGTATCAATGACTCTTCCAACGACTTCCTTTTTTATAGCCATTGAGTTATTAGGATTAATATCAAAGGATGCATCTTTGGCAGGCTTATTAAATTCTCCTAAATCATTGTTAAGTCGTTGTAGTAATTTATCCTCATCCCATTCCTGTGCCAATCCTAATTTAATGCCCTCAGAAGTTTTCATCTTAGCTAATACTTTATTAATAATTGTTCCTCTTCTACTAACTTGATAAGCTTCCTCTAATGCTGCATCTGCAGAGACATTTAAGCCTAAATCTTCTAATTTGACTTCCTTTACTTGTTCATCAACGTTAAGCTTTACGGTTTGCCCAAGAAGACGTTCAACTTCCAATTCCATTGTTTCCTTGGCTTGGTCCATTGTCATATTACCTACATCAACATCAGAAATTGTGACTCCATCAACAATTAGATGCTGATCCCAGGTATATATCGTAGCCGAGAGAGCAACAACAACTAAGAAACTTATTATAAGTCCTAATGCTATATATAATCTTTTACTCCTTTTAAAATCGAACTTAAATCTTTGTTTCTTTGCACTACTTCGACGTCTTCTACTGAGGTCTGTCCCCGAAACTAGATTAGCATTATCTCTTCTAAACCTTTGATTTTGTGAATCTTCCAAATTGCCACCCCCTACTATACCTACACCCTGCAATACAGCACTATATTATTAAATTCGACGTTCTAATCCTATTTCCTTCACTGTCCGTCATAAAAAAGAGCCTTACACTCAAAAAGAGTAATGCCCTAGCCAAAATTATTGTCTAAATAATAGGATTCTTACTAGGAGTTCCTGCCTTGCGCGGGTATTGGGATGGAGTTTTTCCAACTTTACGAATCAATATTACTGCTCGATGCTCTGCACTATGCCCTAAATTATACTTTTCAATTCCTTCCGGTTTCCCATTAAGAACCAACAAGGCATTTTTTGATTCAGCTAGCTCTTGATCTGCATTCAAGCCTTTAGCAGCAATGAATCGACCATTAACTTTAAGAATAGGCATAGCATACTCTAACAAAATGGGTAAACGTGCTACAGCACGTGAACAAACTGAATCAAAAAAACCTCTATATTGTTGATTACGTCCAAAATCCTCAGCTCTGGCATGATTAGTAACTATTTTATTTAACTTTAAGGTCTTAATAACAATATCAAGGAAGTCTAATCTCTTCTTCAACGAATCAACAAGCACGACACTTAACTCAGGAAGCAAAATTTTGAGTGGTATTCCGGGAAAGCCCGCTCCGGTGCCCAGATCTGCAAAATGCTCACCTTGAATATATTTAGCAAGAACCATGGAATCAATGAAATGTTTTAAAATTACTTCCTGGGGGTCTGTGATTCTCGTTAAATTGAGTTTCTGATTCCACTCGAGTAACAGGTCTCCAAACAAACAGAACTGATTCACCTGAGATTCAGTTAATTCATATCCTGTATGATTATAGGTTAACCCCTTAATAAGGGTTGAATACTCACTGAACACATTATTTCTCCCTTCGGCGACGTTGTTCTAAAGAGACCAATAATACTGAGACATCTGCCGGGCTTACTCCTGTAATTCGGGAAGCTTGTCCCAAATTTAAAGGGGTTACTTCCATTAATCTTTGTCGGCCTTCTGTAGATAAACCACGGATATCTTCATAACGAAGATTCTTAGGTAAAATTAGGTCTTCCAACTTAGAAAACTTCTCGATTTCCGCCCATTGTTTTTCAATATATCCAGAGTATTTAGCTTCTATTTCGGCTTCCTCTAACACCTCAGAATCAAAGTTATTTAATTCAGGTAAAAGCTCAACTATTTGTTTAAGAGTAATCTCCGGCCTACGAATTAAATCCTGTGCACTAATTCCTCCACGGGTTGGAGTAGAATTCACATCAATCATTACCTTCTGTAAGGTTTCATTGAATGGGGAGAATACGTTAGATTTTAATAGTTGATTAATATACATCAAATTACTTTTCTTCTCTTGATAACGCTGCCAGCGATCATCACTCACTAACCCAACGGATCTTCCTTTTTCTGTCATTCTTAAGTCAGCGTTATCTTGACGGAGAACAAGTCGATACTCTGCTCTTGATGTCAATAAGCGATAGGGTTCTTTAACCCCCTTTGTGACTAAATCATCCACCAGGACCCCTAGATAACCATCAGAGCGTCGAAGGACAAAAGGTTCTTTAGCTAAAGCTCGAAGAGCAGCATTTATCCCTGCCATCAAACCTTGAGCAGCTGCCTCTTCATAGCCAGAGGTTCCATTTAACTGGCCAGCAGTAAATAAGCCATTTAATTGGCGTACTTCCAGACTAAGAGAGAGTTGATGGGGTAATACATAATCATACTCAATAGCATAGCCTGGTCTTAGCATACGAACATGCTCTAAACCTGAAATACTTTGTAGAATTTTTACTTGAACATCTTCAGGCATACTAGTTGAAAGGCCTGCTACATAAAGCTCATCACTTTGCCATCCTTCCGGTTCTAAGAAAATCTGATGAGCATCTCTCTCAGCAAAACGAACAACTTTATCTTCAATTGAAGGACAATAACGTGGGCCTATACCCTCAATTTTTCCCGAATACAATGGTGCTCGATAGAGATTCTCGCGAATAATATCGTGGGTAATAGTTGATGTATATCCTAACCAGCAAGGAACTTGTTTAGAAGTATCACCCTGCCAAAAAATACTCTCAGTCGGTAGAAAGGAAAAACCCCAAGGTCTTTCATCTCCAGGTTGTATTCGAAATTTAGAGTAATCTACTGATTGTCGCTGGATTCTTGGAGGAGTTCCAGTTTTAAATCTTCCTAATTCTACACCATACTCTTTGAGCGACTCGGAAAGAGAAATTGCAGGCATTTGACCATTAGGTCCACCTTCATACATAGAATCGCCAATAATAATTCTCCCTCTTAGATAGGTACCACTTGTCAATACTACGTTATTTGATTCAAAACGTGCACCTGTACGAGTAACAACTCCAGCTATTGAATAATTATTAATGACAACTTTCTCTACTAAACTTTGAACAATAGTCAATCTGGGTTGAGACAACAACGCATTACGCATATGAGCTTGATAGGCTTGTTTATCCGATTGAATTCTTAAGGCATGAACAGCAGGTCCCTTTCCCGTGTTTAACATCTTAGCCTGTATAGATGTTTTGTCTGCTATGATACCCATTTGACCGCCTAAGGCATCAATTTCGCGTACCAGATGCCCCTTAGCCGGTCCACCAAGTGAAGGATTACATGGCATATGGGCAACCGTATCTAAGTTTAGAGTTAGTAAAAGTGTTTCACATCCAATTCGGGCAGCAGCAAGAGCAGCTTCACACCCGGCATGTCCGGCTCCAACTACGATTACATCATATTTCCCAGCAAAGTATTCCAAAGCTCATCCTACTTTCCTATACAAAATCGAGAGAAAATATCATCGAGAAGTGATTCTTGTACATTATGACCTGTTATTTCTGAAATATGTTGAAGGGCATGTCGAATATCAATAGAAAGTATATCCCAAGGCATTCCCTGGAGCAAACTTTCGAAAGCTTGATTTAATGAATTCTTACAATTATCTAGTGAAGATATTTGTCTAATGTTTGAAAGTAATGGATCAGATGATATAGCAGTATCTCCCTGAAAAACTCGTTTTCGAATTGCATTTTCAAGTTCATCAAAACCTCTATGCTCTAGAATAGAAAGAGGTATGCATAGTCCGTAGTTGTTAGTTATAACAACTTCTTGATTACTCTTTAATAAGTCTGTCTTATTTAGAACTACAATGACCTTATCTTTATAAGTATTTAATATTTCATTTTCAACATTAGTAAGAGGAATATTTGCCTGAACAACCAATAAGATAAGCTCTGCAGACTTCAATGCATTCCATGATCGTTCAATTCCCAACCGTTCAACAAAATCACTGCTCTCACAAATTCCCGCAGTATCTACTAACTTTAACAGAATTCCACCAACACTAACCGATTCTCTTATTTCATCACGGGTTGTCCCTGGTATATCTGTAACAATTGCTCTATCTTCCTTCAATAGGGCATTGAGCAAACTAGATTTTCCTACATTAGGTTGGCCTACAATAACTGTTAATAATCCATCTCTGAGAATTTTACCGGTCTTACTTCCTTTTAAAAGGTCCTCAATACTACTTAAGGTCTTACCAATAAGTGATTGCAAATTATTTCTATCAAGGCTTTCAACATCATCTTCAGGAAAATCAATCCCAGCTTCAATATAAGCTAGTATTTCTAAGATTTTATCTCGTAAATCTGTTATTTGATGCGAGAGTCCACCACTAAGCTGAGCTAAAGCTAAGTTTGCTGAAGTTTCGGTTCGAGAACTAATTAAATCAATTACTGCTTCTGCTTGGATTAAATCTAACTTTCCATTGAGAAAAGCCCTCTTAGAAAATTCCCCGGCTTCTGCTAAACGGGCTCCATTTCTAATACATTCTTGCAAAATTCTTTGAGCTACGTAGGGACCACCGTGACAGTTAATTTCATAGACATCTTCACCAGTATATGAAAACGGAGATAGCATTCTACCAATTAAGACTTCATCGAGAACTTTATGTTCATCATGAAATAGTCCCAGATTAAGAGTAAAGTTTTCGCCTAATTGCCAACGTTCACTATTTTGGGGGTTAAAACACTTTTCTATTATTTTTCCTGCTTCGGAACCACTTAATCTCAAAATATGAATACTAGCTTCACCCATAGCGGTAGCCATTGCAACTATTGTATCTTCCAAAGTATTCATCTCCAATTAACAAAACTTATTTTTTTTGTTCTTTTAACAAAGTAAATAAACAACTTATTGTTTCCCTTAATAAAATAAAAAAGAGGGGTATACCCCTCTTAGCCTCGTTTCAGTGATATGACAACCCTTCGATTCGGATCATCTCCCTCACTAAAGGTTGCAATTCTAGCTTCATCCTGCAAAGAAGTGTGTATAATCCGCCGTTCATGAGGGTTCATCGGTTCTAACACTATTCTTGTACCCGTTCTTTTTACCTTTTCAGATAATCTCTTTGCTAGACGAACCAAGGTTTCTTCCCGTCTTAACCTATATCCCTCAACATCAACAACTATTCGAACTCTTTCGGATAGTTGTTTAGCTACTGCCAAATTCGTTAAATATTGAAGTGCATCTAGGGTATCACCACGTCTTCCTATCAGGATTCCAAGCTCAGGCCCACTAATATTAACATGCCAGTGCTCACCATCCTTGCTCACCTGAGTATCAGCATTGACGCTCATAACTTGGCATACTTTTTTTACAAAATCTGCAGCTAATATACCCGGGTTGTCTTCACAAGAAATTCGCACCCTTGCTAAACGTGTACCAAAAAGTCCAAATAAACCTTTCTTGGCAGGTTCTTCGAGAACCTCTATTTTTACCCGATCACGATCGACAGCTAATTCGTTAAGACCCGCTGTGATAGCCTCTTCAACTGTTTTCCCAGTTTTCTCTGCAATCCTCATGAACGATCCTCCTCACGCCTTACACATCCCTATATTGCTTTCTTACCTTTGTTCGATAATCTACTATTAATAAATAGTTGTTGAAAAATCGACACAACATTCATAGTAACCCAATATAAAGCCAAACCTGCTGGAACTGTAACACTAATGTACGCGAAAAACACCGGCATAATATAAAGCATTGTCTTTTGAGTTGGGTCAGTGGAAGCATTTGGACTGGTTAGCTTTGTTTGCAGAAATGTAGTTGCAGCTGCAAATATGGGTAAAATCAAGTGATATGAGAACGCAAATCCATAAATTTTTGTCAAGTCAAATCCTAAAAATAAATGCGCTGAAGCATTAGCCGGATCATAAGGAAAATGTAACAAAGCACTATATAATGCCCAAAAAATCGGTAACTGAACAACTATTGGAAGACACCCACCTAAAGGGTTTACATTATGTTCTTTATACAACTCCATAACGGCGGCATTAGCTTTTTCTTTATTATTTTTATATTTTTCTTGAATAGCTTTGATCTTTGGTTGTAAATCTACTGTTTTGCGCATTGAGGCCATCTGTTTATAAGTGAGCGGAAAGATTAAAGTCTTAATCAACATAGTCAAAAGAATGATCGCAACACCATAATAAGGCAACCCAACAGCAGTAGAAAAACTATATAGTATCTTTAATAAATAAGTCATTGCTTCAACAATAGTACTCACAAAAGCCCTCCTTATACTGGGTCATGTCCCCCAGGGTGAAACGGATGACATTTTAAAATCCGTTTAATAGATTTCCAACTTCCTTTTACAAGACCGTACTTTAGCAAAGCCTGAGCAGTATATTCCGAACAACTTGGATAGAAACGACAAGTGGGCCCTTTTAGAGGAGATATAATAATTTGATAAAAGCGAATTAAACCAATTAGAATACGTCTCATACTAATCTCACCTTTTTATTAAGGTGTTGGCTCTTTTCAAAATATACATGATATTGCTTTCGACTTCGGAGTAAGAAACTCCTTTGATTCTAGCCCTAGCAATACAAATAATTTGTATATCTTTTCTAATTTCCGGCAGGTTAAGTCTTATTACCTCCCGCATAAGCCTTTTCGCACGATTTCTTTGAACCGCATTGCCGACTTTCTTCGAAGCAATAAAACCAAATCTATTAGGTTCTTTAAATAATACATAAATAGCTACATTTTTTGCAGAGTAATTTTTACCGATCTCAAAAATTGCTTTAAAACCAGATTTTTGACGTAAGCGAAATTTCCTTTGCAGCATATATCCTCCAGGTTTACATACCTTCTATATTCTAACTCACTATGCATTAGTTTAAACGTTTAAAGATTAAGTATGTTTACCCAATAAAAATAATTAAATCTGGGAAGGGACCGCCGACTTATGTATGGACGCTTACCCCATAGATACTTCACATCAGAAAACTATTCTTTCTAATGTAAAAAAAAGGCCACATTAATGCGGCCTTAAACTGATAATTTCTTCCGACCCTTTAAACGACGGCGCTTTATTACATTTCGCCCCGTTGGCGTACTCATACGGCTTAAAAAACCGTGAACACGCTTATGACGCCGATTCTTCGGTTGGTAGGTTCTCTTCAATTTAACGACACCTCCTTTATTTCAAACGAAAAACATTTCGAAGACAATCAAACTTACTTAGAGATTATACTCTAATAAAATTTAATCTGTCAAGCAAAGGACTTTGACCGTGTGTGGATAACTTGGATCCAAAAAAGGTTATCCACTGTGAATAATTTTTCAAACGGCAAATATTCCTGTTGATAACCCTTGGGAAACTTGATATTATATTTTTACAATACCTGACGACAACAACAAATCGTGTTTAAGGTTATTCACAACACGTAATTTGTTTAAGTTATCCACAAATGTGTATAAGTTTGTGTATAACTTTTTTATTGTCATTATTTTTTTTCATTTTTAGACAAGGGAGGTCCGTCAATGCCACCACAGTCGAACTCACTCCAATTATTGTGGCAGGAAACGCTAGAAAAACTAAAAAACGAACTTTCTAAGCCTAGTTTTGAAACATGGTTGAGTTCTACACGACTTCTTAATATTGATGGAGATACACTTGTCATTAGTGTCCCCAATGAATTCGCAAAAGACTGGTTAGAAAGTCGTTATGCACCAATGATTCGATCATCAGTTCAATCAGTTTTAGGTCATTCTGTCAGTCTGCGCTTTATTTTGTCTACCTCAGAGGATATCTACAGTGATAGTACGACGGCGGGCGATCCTGTTTCTACCGAAATTACTAAACAAAGCGAGCCAGTAGCTAATTCGCTAAATACTAAATATACCTTTGATACATTTGTCATCGGAAACAGTAACCGATTCGCTCATGCGGCCTCACTAGCTGTGGCTGAATCACCCGCAAAATCCTATAATCCACTCTTTATTTATGGTGGTGTGGGTTTAGGGAAAACCCACCTTATGCATGCAATAGGCCATCATGTACTTCAAAGATCTCCCAATACTAAAGTAATTTATGTCTCTAGTGAAAAGTTTACAAACGAATTAATTGATTCCATTAGAGACGAGAACCCTGAAGAATTTCGCAATCACTATCGAAATGTAGACATCCTGCTAATTGATGATATTCAATTTCTAGCAGGTAAAGAACGAACTCAAGAAGAGTTTTTTCATACATTTAATGCCCTTCATGAAGCAAATAAACAAATAATTATTTCATCGGACAGACCTCCTAAGGAGATTCCAACATTAGAGGATCGTCTACGTTCTAGATTTGAATGGGGTCTAATTACTGATATTCAAGCACCTGATTTAGAAACTAGAATAGCTATACTCAGAAAAAAGGCGAAGATGGAAAATCTCCAAGTACCTAATGAAGTAATGGTTTATATTGCAGATAAGATTCGTTCAAACATACGTGAATTAGAAGGAGCACTAATTAGAGTAATGGCTTTCGCTTCATTAAGCTCAATCCCTATAACCCCAGAGGTGGCTGTAGAAGCATTAAAAGATATCATCCCAGCGAATAATACCAAGCAGATTACAATTGACACTATCCAAGAATCCGTTGCAAGATTTTATAACTTATCACCAACTGACTTTAAAGCAAAAAAAAGAACCCGAGCTGTTGCATTTCCCAGGCAAATTGCGATGTACCTATCGCGGCAACTTACGGATTTTTCTTTACCTAAAATAGGTGATGAATTTGGCGGAAGAGATCATACAACTGTCATGCATGCTCATGATAAAATTTCTCAAGCTTTAATAGCTGATCCTTTACTTGAGAAAAAAATAAGTGAAATCATTCAACGCATTCAATCAGATTAAATGCTCTTAATTAAATCAAGATTTAATTAGGGTTATAGATGATCTAAAAGGTGGATAACCTGTTAATAAAATTGGTATATAATTTTGCATGTGGACACGTGGATAATATTATCTGGTTGTCCACAACTTTTTCAACATACCTTTTATCAGCAATTTGAACCCCTCAGTAAACTTATACACATGTTGACAAGTAATACTACTACAACTACTAACTATTATCTTATTATTAATAACCAAGGTTTAGAACTAAAAGAATACGGAAGCTCTAAAGATTTTTTATTAAGGTTTTTTGTACTAGTCAGAAGGTAAAAAGCCAACCAGCGCATAAAAAACTTTCTTTAACTAATAAAATAAACACTTGAAGAATCTTACTAGGTGTCTCTTGAAGTTAAGTTAACTACAAGACATCAGCACAAAAAATTATAGGAGGATTCGATTCATATGAAAATCTTCTGTTCAAAAGATGGACTGCTTTCTGGTGTAAATGCTGTACAACGGGCTGTTTCTAATAAAAACCCATTGCCAGTCTTACAAGGAATATTAATACAGGCCGAAAACCAGTCTTTACAATTTGCAGCAACTGATCTTGAAATGGGGATTCGCTGTGATGTTCCAGCCCAAATTATTGAGGAAGGGACAATGGTCGTTCCTGCTAAATTGTTTACAGAAGTCGTTCGAAAATTACCAGATACAACAATCACGTTAGAAGAACGTGATCAAAAAATAATTATAAGTTATTACCAATCTGAAATAGTTTTGAATGGATACGATCCAGAAGAATTCCCTTTACTTCCAGATCTGATTGAACCCTTATCATTTACATTGCCTACAGTAATATTTAAAAACATGATTAGACAAACAATATTCTCATGTGCTGCAGAAGAGAACAGACCAGTCTTTAATGGCATATTACTTCAAATTGAAGGATCAAATATTCGATTAGTAGCCACAGATACTCATAGATTAGCTTATGTAATTTCAGAAATAACAAATACAGGGGATTCAAGATTTAGTGGTATTATTCCCTCTAAAACTCTTTCTGAAATTTATCGATTACTAAGGGATGAAGATGAGGTTTTAACAATAAGCCATAGCAATAATCAGGTAGTTTTTCAATTTGGGACAATCTTTCTCATATCAAGACTGATAGAAGGGCAATTTCCTAACTATAAACAAGTTATTCCACAGGCATGTGAAACTAAGGTATATTTATCAGTTAGAGAATTTCTTGATGCAGTAGAAAGAGCTTCTTTATTATCTCGCGATAAGAGTTCAGCTAATATTGTCAGGATAAATGTTGTAGATAATGAATTAAGGATTGATCAGACTTCAGAATTAGGTAAGATATCCGAGCAAATAGGCATTGAAATGGATGGGAAAGAGGTAAGAATTGCTTTTAATGCAAAATTCCTAATCGATGCTCTGAAAGTAATAGATAGTGAGCAGATATTATTTGAGTTATCCGGACCATTTAGTCCAGGCGTAATGCGTCCTATGGATAATCCAAATTATATTTATCTTGTTTTACCTGTAAGAACTTCTTAATTTAAATTATGATGATCAACAGCATAAGACTACAAAATTTCCGTAATTATGTGGATGAAATTATCCATTTTATGCCTGGTACAAATATCTTAATTGGTGACAATGGACAAGGAAAAACAAATATCATTGAAGGAATTTATTATTTACTAACTGGAAAGTCATATAGAGTACATAGAGAACAAGAACTTTTACGTTGGGAACAAAGTGATTTTCATATTTATGGACAATTTCTTATGAATCGTCATAAAGTTTCCCTAGAAAGTCATTATAAAGATAAGAAGAAGATGGTAAAAATTAACCAGGTGGCCTGTCAGCGTCTATCAGATTTTGTAGGCACTATTAACGTTATCTTCTTTTCTCCGGATGACCTTGTAATGATTAAAGGTGGTCCGGCGGAAAGAAGAAGGTTTTTAGACTTACATATTGCCCAAATGCGCCCGGGCCATGTTAGCATTCTTAATGCCTATAATAAGGCACTTCAGCAAAAGAATGCTTTATTGAAATCATATAATGACAAAAGCTTTAAATACTCACAATTACAGCTTTGGAATCAACAGATTATTGAATTAGGGAAAAAAATAATTCTTAATAGAGCTGATTTAACGGAACGTTTACAAGGTGCCGTTGAACCTATATTTCGAAATTTATCATCAGAAAAAGAAACTATAAAAATTATGTACTATGCCTTAGGCAAAAGCTCTGTTTCTGAGGCCATTTCGGAATTTGCAAATTTGCTCAATGAAAAGTTAGATCAAGAGATAGAACGTCAAATGATTCTAATTGGACCTCATCGTGACGATTTACAAATTTTTTTAAATGATAAACCAGGAAGACTTTATGCATCTCAAGGTCAACAACGTTCATTAGTGCTTAGTTTAAAGCTTGCAGAACTTGAACTAATGAGACAAGAAAAAGGGGAATACCCCCTTCTTTTACTTGATGACGTCTTGTCTGAATTAGACCGTTTTAGGAGAGACTACTTAATAAAATTTATTGAGTCTTCAAAAATACAAACCCTGATTACTATGACAAGTGCAGATAATCACCTAGACTTAGGTACAGTTTATTTCGTAGAAAAAGGGCATATAAGGAGGGAAGCTTAATTGTATATACATCTTGGAGGAGATGTTTTGCTTAAGACTGATAGAATAGTAGCAATCATTGATTTAGAAATGACAAAATTAAGTCATGTCAATCAGATCTTTTTAGATAAAGTTCACAAAGATAATAGAAAAATAAATTATATTTCAGAAAAAGGTAGAGAAAAGACCTTAGTTGTAACAATGACTGACTTATATTTTTCTCCAATATCTTCAATCACATTATTAAAGCGTTCTTTTACTGAGGTTGGAAAGGACAATTAACAAGCAAACTTTAGCTTTAGATAGCTTTAAATTGATACCACTTTAATTTTAGTGTACAATAATAAGGTTGAAGGCATTTTTTGGCATATGGATTAAGCAAAAAATGCAACTATAAAGTCAAGTTTTCTATATAGGAGGAAACAGCTTTGCAAGAAAACAAAGAGCAACTAGTTCAAACTATTAGTGACAATTATAATGCGGGGCAAATCGAAGTGCTTGAAGGTTTAGAAGCTGTTCGTAAACGTCCTGGAATGTATATTGGTACCACAGGTCCTCGTGGTCTTCATCATCTTGTTTACGAAATTGTTGATAATAGCATTGATGAAGCCTTAGCTGGCTTTTGTAATGAAATTGATGTCATAATTCATCAAGACAACAGTATTACAGTAGTTGATAATGGGAGAGGAATTCCCGTCGATATCCATCCTAAAACAGGTAAACCGGGTGTTGAACTTGCATTGACAGTGTTACATGCCGGAGGAAAATTCGGGGGAAGCGAAAGTGCCTATAAAGTTTCCGGGGGTCTGCATGGAGTAGGTTTAAGTGTCGTTAATGCTTTATCAAAGTGGTTGGTTGTAGAAGTTTCCAAAGGTGGACATGTTTATCATCAGGAATACTCAATTGGTAAACCAACAACCAAACTGATAAATGTTGGAGAAACCAATAAAAGTGGTACTAAAATATCTTTTATGCCTGATTCGGAGATCTTCGAAGAGACAGTATATGATTTTAATATTTTGGCCCACCGCCTTAGAGAACTGTCATTTTTAAATAAGAGTGTAACAATTAATTTAACGGATGAGAGAACTGACGTTAAAGAGACATTTTTACATACAGGTGGTATTCAAGACTTTGTTCGTTATCTTAATAAAAACAAGGACTGCCTACATCCTCAACCAATATTTATTGAAACCTTAAAAGATAGTGTTCAAGTCGAAGTTTGTATGCAATATAATGATGGTTATGCCGAAAATTTGTTTTCTTATGCCAATAATATTAATACCCAAGAAGGTGGAACCCATGAGGCTGGTTTTAAGTCTGCATTAACACGAGTAGTTAATGATTACGCAAGAAAAAACAATATGATTAAAGCCGGTGATTCCAACCTTACGGGAGACGACATAAGAGAAGGATTGACAGCAGTTATATCTGTCAAAGTACCTGATCCACAATTTGAAGGGCAAACTAAAACAAAACTTGGAAATAGTGAAATTCGTGGAATTGTAGATTCTGCCACGGGCGAAGGGTTATCGACTTTCCTAGAGGAGAATCCCTCAATTGCCAGAAAATTTATTGATAAGTCTGTTCAAGCTGCCCGAGCACGTGACGCTGCTCGTAAAGCAAGAGAGTTAACTCGTCGAAAGAGTGCCTTAGAAGGAACTTCTCTTCCCGGCAAACTTGCTGATTGCTCTTGGAAGGAACCGGATTTATGTGAAATGTATATTGTCGAAGGAGATAGCGCTGGGGGTTCAGCAAAACAAGGTAGGGATCGTCGCTTTCAAGCTATTTTGCCATTACGAGGAAAAATTATTAACGTCGAAAAGGCCAGGCTTGATAAAATATTAGGAAATACTGAAATTCGAGCTATGATTACCGCTATGGGTACTGGAATATCCGATGATTTTGATATTGAAAAGGCTCGTTACCACAAATTAATTATTATGACCGATGCTGACGTCGATGGTGCTCACATTCGGACCTTACTATTAACCTTCTTTTACCGTTACATGAAACCCTTAATCGAAAATAATTTTGTATATATTGCTCAACCCCCTCTTTACAAGGTTAAAAAGGGCAAAGATATTCAATATGTCTATACTGAACCTGAATTAACAAAGGTTCTTGAAAAAATAGGTCGGGATAAAGTGGAAATTCAACGCTATAAAGGTTTAGGAGAAATGAATCCTGAACAATTATGGGAAACCACCATGGATCCTGCCAAAAGAACTATTCTAAGAGTGACTATGGAAGACGCTATGAGAACGGAAGAAATGTTCTCGGTGTTAATGGGTGATAAAGTGGAACCCCGTCGTGACTTCATAAATCGCTATGCTAAAGATGTTCGTAATCTAGATGCTTAAAGGAGTGCTCAATCATGGCTGATGAAATATTGGATGGGAAAGTCGTTCCCGTTGAAATTGCGGATGAAATGCGAAAATCATTTATCGATTATTCGATGAGTGTTATCGTTAGCCGTGCTTTGCCCGATGTTCGTGATGGGCTCAAACCTGTGCATCGAAGAATTCTATATACACTTCATGAATTGGGTTTGACCCCTAATAAACCTTATAGTAAATCTGCACGTCTTGTCGGTGATTGCATGGGAAAATTTCATCCTCATGGGGATTCATCGATTTATGATGCAGTTGTACGTTTAGAACAAGATTTTGCAAGCCGCTATCCACTTGTCGACGGACATGGTAATTTTGGATCAATAGATGGAGACTCAGCTGCAGCAATGCGTTATACCGAGCTTCGTATGGCAAAGCTTTCCACTTATATGTTAGAAGATATTGATAAAGACACGATTGATTTCACTCCAAATTATGATGAGAAACAAGATGAACCTACTGTATTACCTGCCAAATTTCCAAATCTTTTAGTTAATGGGTCTTCAGGAATTGCCGTTGGTATGGCAACAAATATTCCGCCTCACAATTTAGGAGAAGTTGTTAATGCTACTGTTGCCTTACTTGATGATCCAAATTTATCGATTGATGACCTAATAAAATATATTCAGGGACCTGACTTTCCAACAGGTGGAACTATTATGGGTCATGAAGGAATCAGATCTGCTTATTTAACAGGAAGAGGTTCAGTTAAAATTCGAGCTAAAGCGCAGATTGAGCAGATGGAGAAGGCTGGAAAGACTCGAATTGTCGTCACAGAAATTCCGTTTATGGTTAATAAAGCTCGAATGATTGAGAAAATAGCTGAGCTTGTTAGAGATAAAAAAATTGATGGGATTACTGATCTAAGAGATGAATCTGATCGATCTGGTCTGAGGGTCGTTATTGAATTAAGACGGGATGTTAATCCCAAAGTTATTTTGAATCAACTTTATAAACATACTCAGTTGGAAGATACATTTGGAGTAAATATGTTGGCATTAGTCAATGGACAGCCACGGACACTTACTCTTAAAGATATGATTTATCATTTCATCGAACATCAAAAAGATGTTGTCGTCCGAAGAACAAGGTACGAGCTTAATAAAGCCGAGGCTGAAGCTCATATTATTGAAGGATTGAGAATAGCTCTTGATCATATTGATGAGGTTATTGAAACTATTCGTTCTTCACCTGATGAATCAAGGGCAAGAGAAAACTTATCACTCCGTTTTGGTTTAAGTGATAAACAGGCTCAAGCAATTGTAGATATGAGATTGAAGCGTCTAACCGGACTTGAACGAGATAAATTAGAAAATCAATATAAAGAATTGATGGATACAATTGCCTATCTCAAATCAGTCCTTGCTTCGGAGGCAAAGGTTATTGGGATTATTAAAGAAAAACTCGAAGAGATTAAGAATAAATTTGGAGATCCCCGACGAACCCAAATAACACTTGATGTCAGTAAAATGGACATTGAAGATCTGATTGCTGTTGAAGATGTTGTTATTACGGTTACTCATTATGGCTATATTAAAAGGTTGCCTTTAAGTACGTATAAGAGTCAGAACCGAGGGGGTAAAGGTGTTCATGGGATGGCTACGAAAGAAGAAGACTTTGTAGAACATCTATTTACTACCACTACTCATCATTATATTCTTTTCTTTACATCACAAGGTAAGGTTTATCGATTAAAGGCTCATGAGATTCCTGAAGCAAGTCGAACCGGTAAGGGAACTGCCATTATAAATCTCCTAAATCTAGAACAAAATGAAATGATAACTGCAGTCATGGCCATCAAAGAGTACAGTCCTGATTATTTCCTGATTACTGCTACTAAAAAAGGGATTATGAAGAAGACTGCTCTTCAGGAATATGATTCATCACGAAAAGATGGGTTGATTGCTTTAACTCTAGACGAAGGGGATGAGCTCATAGGGGTTAAATTAACCCAAGGATTAGACGATATTCTTTTAGCTACAAAAAATGGAATAGCAATTCGTTTTCCTGAATCCGATGTGCGTTATATGGGGCGTACAGCGCGAGGGGTTAAAGGAATAACGCTTGCGGCTAACGATTTAGTTGTAGGTATGGACGTAATTGGTGATGAGGGTGAACTCCTAACCATGAGTGAAAACGGATTCGCCAAACGAACTAATCTCAAAGAGTTCCGTGTTCAAGGACGTGGCGGCAGAGGGGTTATTGTCATGAAATTGAATTCCAAAACCGGTACACTTGTTGGGCTCAAAGTAGTACAAGTAGAAGATGAACTTATGGTAATAACCAATAATGGAATTATGCTCAGAATTCCTGTTTCCAGCATTTCCAATCAAGGTCGTTCTGCACAAGGAGTTATGGCCATGCGAACCGGTGAAAGTACTGTAGTTGCTATTGCCAAAGTCTTGATGAAAGATGATGAGGAACTTGTAGAAAGCAATAATGAGGATTCAGAAGAAGAAGTCTAAAATTGACAAAATTTGCGCAAGGTGTTACCATGTCTGAGATTCATAGAATGGCGTTTTTATACATACACTAATATTTAATATTTTATCTTGAGGAGGAACAAATATAATGACTGACATCGGTTCGTTTAAAGTGAAAACAGGACTTGCGGAAATGCTTAAAGGGGGAGTTATTATGGATGTAACAACCCCAGAACAGGCTATTATTGCAGAAGAGGCTGGAGCATGTGCTGTCATGGCTCTAGAGCGCGTTCCTTCAGATATTCGTGCAGAAGGCGGAGTTGCACGAATGGCAGATCCATCAATAATTCAGAGCATTATGGCTGTAGTGTCTATTCCAGTCATGGCTAAGGCAAGAATTGGTCATTTTGTTGAAGCTCGGATTTTAGAAGCCTTAGGCGCTGATTATATTGATGAGTCTGAAGTGCTAACACCTGCAGATGATTCTTATCATATTAATAAGCATGATTTTAAAGTTCCTTTTGTTTGTGGATGTCGGAATCTAGGGGAAGCATTACGCCGTATTGGCGAAGGTGCCGCCATGATTCGTACGAAGGGTGAGCCTGGAACAGGTAACGTTATTGAGGCAGTTCGACATATGCGAACTGTTATGAGTGAAATACGTGCCTTAACCTTAACTCCCAAAGAGGAGCTTATGTCTGCAGCTAAAAATATGGGTGCACCCTATGATTTAGTTCTTTATGTTGCAGAACACGGCAAGCTACCTGTCGTTAATTTTGCTGCAGGAGGAATAGCAACACCGGCAGATGCAGCATTGATGATGCATTTAGGAGTAGATGGTATTTTTGTAGGATCTGGTATTTTTAAATCCGGTGACCCAAAAGCACGAGCCAAAGCTATTGTAATGGCAACAACACATTACAAAGATGCAAAATTGCTTGCAGAGATTTCTAAGGATTTAGGACAACCTATGTCTGGAATTGAAATATCAACCTTGACTGAATCTCAGAGAATGCAAGAACGGGGTTGGTAAGAATGAAAAAGCGTGTTGGCGTATTAGCACTACAAGGTGCTTTTCGCGAGCACCGGCAGGTTTTGGAAAAATTGGGCTGCGATGTTGTTGAGGTGCGTAAGACAAGTGATCTTGATGGAATACAAGGGCTTATCATTCCAGGTGGAGAAAGTACTACTATAGGTAAACTCCTGAGAATTGATGAGATGGGCGATAAGATTAAGGAACTTGGCGCTAAAGATATGCCTATTTTCGGAACTTGCGCAGGTATGATTTTACTTAGCAAAACTATTGTCGACAGTGAACAATATAGTTTGAATCTTATGGATACGGTAGTGGAACGTAATGCCTTTGGCAGACAAATAGCAAGTTTTGAAACGGATCTCCAAGTACCTGCGTTAGGGGTTAATCCTTTACGTGCTGTTTTTATACGGGCACCTTATCTTAAGGAAGTTGCTCCAAATGTAGGTATATTAGCGGAGTATGACGGCAAAATTGTATTTGTGAGACAAGGAAATTTGTTAGCCAGCGCATTTCATCCGGAACTTACCTCAGATTATAGAGTTCATCAATACTTTTTGAAAATGATTGATGAGCACTAAGTATAACTTGTGGATCCTTATAGCCAGTCATGGCTACTGAAGATTGGACAATCCACACTGCAGGAGTATACGTTTTGGGTTGCAGTGTGGCGATAAGCTCGTCCACTTATCGTCATGGCCATCGCTTTCAAGTAGGTTAATATGTGCGGAGACAGTGTCTGCAAGTAAGGGCTAATTCGCGCGAAGACAGTGTCTTCGTGTGTGTGTGTGGGCGCTAGCCAAGTCTTCTATAAGGCATGGGAGGGTGTTTTGTTTGTTAGATCTTAAGTATGTACGTAATAACCCTGAAGTGGTAAAAGAAGCTCTACAGAAGCGAAATGTCTCAATTAGTCTCGATCACTTCTTACAACAAGAAGAAGAAAGAAGAAAACTTTTATTTGAAGTTGAAACGTTGAAAGCTCGTCGTAATTCTGTTTCTGAAGAAGTTGGTCGTCTTAAGAAAAAGGGTGAAGATGCTGATGCCCTCGTATTAGAGATGCGAGAAGTAGGTCAAACTATCAAAGAACTGGAAGAAAAATCAGCCGGCATTGTAGGAGAGATGGAAAAGGTTCTCTATGAGATTCCAAACATTCCCCATACTTCTGTGCCAATTGGTTCAGATGAGAGTGCCAATGTTCAAGTTCGCACTTGGGGAACCCCTCGAGAATTTGATTTTGAACCCAAGGCTCACTTTGAACTTGGTGAAAAGCTAGATGTTTTTGATTTTATTAGAGCAGCAAAAGTCACGGGTGCTCGCTTCACATTTTACAAAGGCTTGGGTGCAAAGTTAGAGAGATCCTTAATTTCTTTTATGCTTGATCGCCATACTTCAAAGGGTTATACAGAAATACTTCCTCCCTATATTGTTAATCGTGCTTCCATGACAGGAACCGGCCAATTGCCTAAATTTGAGGATGACGCCTTTAAAGTTGTAGGAACGGACTATTTTCTAATTCCTACTGCAGAGGTTCCTGTGACAAATCTATATCGTGATGAAATACTGGATGGTAGTCAATTTCCGATCCATCATTGTGCTTATAGTTCATGTTTTCGCTCAGAGGCCGGTTCAGCAGGAAGGGATACAAGAGGACTTATTAGGCAACACCAATTCAATAAGGTAGAACTAGTCAAATTCTCACTTCCGGAAAAATCTTATGACGAACTTGAACTATTAACTAGGGATGCGGAAGGTATTCTTCAAGATTTGGAACTTCCTTATCGTGTCATGGCATTATCCTCAGGAGATCTCGGTTTTTCTTCGGCGAAAACCTATGATTTAGAAGTTTGGTTGCCCAGCTTTAATACCTATAGAGAAATATCCTCTTGTAGCAATTTTGAAGATTTCCAAGCACGACGAGCTAATATTCGTTTTCGCAGAGGGCCTAAAGATAAACCTGAGTTTGTTCATACCTTAAATGGTAGTGGATTAGCGATTGGAAGAACAGTGGCAGCTATTATGGAAAATTATCAAGATAAAGACGGTAGAGTCCGTATTCCTAAAGTCTTACAACCCTATATGGGTGTTGAATATATTGGTTAATAGTAATTGAAGAAAAGTTTTTACTGTTTATTGTACTAAATCTCAAATTTCCAGTAAATAATAGTAATTAGTAGTTGAAACTTTACAAAATATATGGTATGCTTTTATTCGGTTGTTTCACTTGGAGGGGTGTTCGAGTGGTTTAAGGACCCGGTCTTGAAAACCGGTGACTTCGTAAGGGGTCCGTGGGTTCGAATCCCACCCCCTCCGCCATTAATTTAAAGTGAATGACTATGATTATTAATTTGCGCTTGTAGTTCAGCTGGATAGAGCGTCAGACTTCGAATCTGAATGTCGGGGGTTCGAATCCCTCCGAGCGCACCAATTATTGTTTAAACAGGTTCGATATTCGAAGGTCGTATATCGAACTTTTTACTCTTTCATCAAAACTAATGGCCTTGTAGCTCAGGGGATAGAGCGGGGGTTTCCTAAACCCTGTCTTGCGGAGGTTCGATTCCTCCCAGGGTCACCAAAAATTGAGGTAACTATGCTTCATCAAGATTGGATGCGTCTTGCTCTGGTTCAAGCAGAGAAGGCTTTAGAACTAGGGGAAGTTCCGATTGGAGCCATTATCGTTAAGGACAGACAAATAATTGCCTCGGCGTTTAACGAAAAAGAACTGAGGCAGGATCCTACTGCCCACGCTGAAGTCTTAGTGATCCAACGTGCGGCTGAGAAGTTAGGTTCTTGGCGTCTGTCAGACGCCACGTTGTATGTAACCCTAGAACCTTGTCCAATGTGTGCAGGAGCCATCGTACAGGCCCGCTTAAAGCAACTTGTTTATGGGGCTGCAGATTTAAAAGGTGGAGCAACGGGTTCTGTGTTGAATGTCTTGAATACAACCCTATGGAATCATAAGGTTGATGTTGTAGCAGGGATTTTAGAAGATGATTGTTCGAATATCTTAAAATCATTTTTTAAACGATTACGGTGAAATTCTTATCAGAAATGGTAGAATTCATATAATTATATACGGAGGAGTATCGAAGTGGTCATAACGAGAGCGACTCGAAATCGTTTGACGGTGTGAGCCGTCCGTGGGTTCGAATCCCACCTCCTCCGCCATTACATAACTATGATAAGTGCTTTTGCGGTTCGCCGTAAAGGCACTTTTTTAACAAGAAAGGTATAAGAACAGAGAACATAATAAAATAGTAAAATTTTATAGCCGGATTTTTTATTTTTTTGTAATAGGAAATGTCTAGGGGAGGAAAACTAGATGAGATAATCTTAACATAATGAGAGGTGAAACACGTGAAGAAGGTTACGGACAGATTTTGGTTAGGTGTCTTATCGGGTCTAGGGGGTAACGCTGCCAAAATAGCTGTTGAAGAGGTTGCTAACAGATTGGGTATTTCGAGTAGCAAAGGTTACACAACGGCAGCAGGTATTTTTCTTAAGAAGCCTGACGTAAAATCCCCTTTAGGGAAAGCAGTGGGTATTATTGCTGATAATATGGTTGCTATGGGTCTTGGAGTAACTTGCATATATTGGGCTACTCTAATGGGTAAAGATAAAAGTTTTATTAAAGGGGCGGGGTTGGGTGCGGCAGAATGGGGGGTTCTATATGGAGTTGCTTCTAGGTTGGGTGCAACTTCTATATTTCCGGTAAAACCCAATGATGCTTTGGCCACATTCATATCCCATATGGTCTTTGGCATCGTAAAAATGGCTATTGCAGTTAACTTAGGTGATAAACGTTTATTCAAGCCAGGGAATTTGACATTGGAGATCGAGGAGCCTGAAAAATTCAAATTTAAATATCTAAGTATCTAAGTATTTAAATATATAGACTATAATTATCTCAGAATAAAGGCCATAGGGTATTATTAACAGAGGTAACGATAGTGTCCACAGGGGACACTATCGAGCCAACATATCTTATACTAAACTCTTATGAAAGACGCTAGGGTTAAAATAACTATTCAATAGTCTTAAACTCGTGGAATATTTCGTCCATAAAATATTTCAGCCATTTCTTTAGTTAAACGCTGTTTGATTCTCTTCTTTTCATTGGGAGAGAGTTCGTTTTTTGCTGTGCCAAATAAGTAATTATCTAGATTAAAGTCTTTTAGAATCATTTTGGTATGGAAAATATTTTCTTGATAGACATTCACGTCAATCATTTGATAGAGTTCTTTCTTTTCCTTGGCTATATAGTTTTGAATGGAATTAATCTTATGATCAATAAAAAACTTCCTGCCTTCGAGATCCCGGGTAAATCCCCTAATTCTGTAGTCAATGATGGCAATATCTGAGGAAAAACTAGTTAATAGATAATTAAGAGCTGTAAGAGGAGAAATCTTTCCACATGTAGAGACATCAATGTCTGCTCTAAAGGTACTAATACCTTTATTAGGGTGACTTTCTGGATAGGTATGAACTGTAATATGACTTTTATCAAGGTGAGCTACTACTGCTGAAGGAAATGATTTATTGGGATCGGTTGAAGTTTTTTTAATTAGACTGGTATCTTGTTCTTCTGAGACAAGCATAGTAACGCTTGCCCCTTGAGGGTCATAGTCTTGTTTGGCAATATTAAGAATATGTGCACCAATTATATTTGATACTTCTGTAAGAATCCTTGCTAGACGGTCTGAATTATATTCTTCATCAATGTATTGAATATATTCTTGCCTATGTTCAGATGTTTTTGCATAACAAATATCATACATGTTAAAACTGAGAGTTTTGGTGAGATTATTAAATCCGTATAATTTAAGTTCCCTTAGTTGTTTAATCTCCATTTTGTCCTCCATAACTTATTGAACATAACACACAGACATACTTTACGATTTTAAAGGAGAAAATATTCAAATATCACCAAATATCAAAAGAAAGTACTAAAATACATATATTTACAGACATTTAGGGATTGACGTGCTTGTCTATTTGCGATATAATCTCTCTTGTTCACTAAATTCCTCAAAACGCATATGTTTTGATGAAGGAACACCATTGGAGAGGTGGCTGAGTGGTCGAAGGCGCCCGCCTGGAAAGCGGGTACATTGGGCAACCGGTGTCGAGGGTTCAAATCCCTCTCTCTCCGCCATTGTGCTAACAAGCCAAAGCATCTGACTTGGGCTTTTTTACTTCTATGCCTTAAAATTTTTAGCGGTACCATCGATGACTATTATGAGTCAGCTAAGGAGGCACCGATTGTCTCCTGAAGGCTTGGCGCTAGCCAAGTTTTCTATATTTTGCTATAATTGATTTAGCCGTACTAGACGGGGAGGTAGCGGTTCCCTGTAACTTGCAGCCCGCTCTAGCAAGGTGGAATTCCTGCGAAAGGGTCACGCTTGTGAAGCAGTCTTTGATTGGCGGCGATGATATTTTGGTCTTACGCAACAGAACACTCCGAACCGTGTCAGATCTTGACGGAAGCAGCACTAAGGAGAACGTTTTGTGTGCCGTAGGGTTGCCTGAATTGAGTCTGCTGATCAAGGTAACGTTCGGAAGCGATGATTCAATCAAAGGTGTACGGCTATTTATATGAAATAAAGGTGGTCATGTACCATCTTTTTTGATACTATTCAAAAGTATAACTTTGACATATACACTCTATTTATTGAGGGTGAAGACATGGCTTATTTAGCACTTTATCGTGAATGGCGCCCGAAATTGTTTAGAGATATAGTCGGACAAGAACATATCTCTAAGACGCTGCTTAATGCTCTAAAACAAGATAAAATTGCGCATGCCTACTTATTTAGTGGGCCAAGAGGTACGGGTAAAACGACTGCAGCGAAAATTTTAGCCAAGGCATTGAATTGCGAACAACGTGATGGTCAGGAACCTTGTAATAAATGCTCTTCCTGTATTAGTATTGATCAGGGCTTAGCCATGGAAGTTTTCGAGATTGATGCAGCCTCTAATCGTGGTATTAATGAAATTCGAGATTTACGCGAAAATATTAAGTTAAGTTCAATTCAAGGTAAACATAAGGTTTATATAATTGATGAAGTACATATGCTGACGACAGAGGCCTTTAATGCTTTACTTAAAACTTTGGAAGAACCTCCTCCGAAGGTTGTTTTTATTCTAGCAACCACCGAAGTTCAGAAAATCCCTTTAACAATCTTATCCCGGGTCCAACGTTTTGAATTCCATCGAATTTCAATTGAAGGTATTCAAAAGAGATTGACTGAGGTCTGTACTTTTTTAAAGCGGGAAGTTAATCCCAATGCACTGGTAGTTATTGCTCAGAAATCTGAGGGAGGACTTCGAGATGCGTTAAGTATCTTAGATCAATGTCTTCTTCAAGAGGGTTCAATAGGGGTAGAAGAAGTATATTTGGTTCTAGGTATGGTTGGTGAAACCTATAGTTCAAAATTAGTCGATGAACTTGCTTCGGATGATTATGCTAAGTGCATAAATTTTTTATCTGATGGTATTCAACAAGGGCGAGATCCTCGGCAAATTATTAGAGAACTCTTAGATTATTTACGTCAAATGCTGTTAACTGCCGCAACCGGCGAAACTCCTATGGTTGCACCACATATTCAAGAGCGGTTAATTAAACAGAGTAAACAAATTGGAATCTCTCGCATTTTGAAATGGATTTCGATACTTTTACAAGGAGAAGGTCAGCTTAAATACGCTTCTAATGCCAGATTAGCCGCGGAACTATTATTGGTGCAAACTATTTATGGAACTCAACATCAACAGTTAAATGGGCAAGAAGAGGTTTTACAAAGACTGTCTGCCCTCGAACAACAGATCCAAGGGGTATCTCCTCTCAATAAAGTTCCTCGTGAAGTGAAGTCACCTAAAATACCGAATACAGGTGTCTTAAATACTCTAAACAATGTAGTAAAAACAGAAGTAGTAGAGAACACTAGTAGTCTGGGGGAACAAGCATCCGATAGTAATTCTAAATTAACAATTAAAAGTATTCAAGATCGTTGGAATGATGTAATGGAGCAGGTCAAAAAACGCAAAAAGTCAACTCAAGCCTTTTTGATGGAAGGAAGACCTGTTCAACTTAAAGGTAATAATTTAGTAATTATTTTTCGAGAAGGATGTTCCTTTCATAAAGATAAAGTAAATCAGGCAGAAAATCGTAAGACTGTCGAAGAAGTCCTTAACCTGATGTTTGGTACAACATTGACATTACAAAATATCATGGAAAATGAATTCAAAACCATAGATGATCAGGATAACCAAGAGTTAAAAAACCAAGAACAGATTCTAATAGATAAAGCAAAAGACCTGTTTGGTTCTGATCTAATAGAGGTAAGAGAATAGATTTTTTCATAAAGCAACATTTTATTAATACACAGTGATTAATTATTTATTAACTTAAAGATTGGAAGTGTTTAAATTGGCAGGTTTTAAAGGTATGGGTGGCGGCATGGGTGGCAATATGAACCAGATGTTGAAGCAAGCTCAAAAAATGCAAGAAGAAATGGCTAGAATGCAAGAAGAGCTTCAGACCAGAACAGTAGATGCATCTTCCGGGGGCGGAATGGTTCAAGTTGTAGTGAGTGGGAAAATGGAATTAGTAGATTTAAAAATCAAACCGGAAGCTGTAGATCCTGAAGATGTAGAAATGCTTGAGGATTTGGTAAAAGCGGCCTTAAACGAAGGATTACGGAAAGCTCAAGAGATGACTAGCAATGAGATGGGTAAATTGACGGGCGGTTTAAAAATCCCCGGATTATTCTAGGTGTTCTATGGATTTCTTAAAATACCCCCAGCCTTTAGCGGAACTAATTAGCTCCTTATCTCGTTTACCTGGGATTGGACCCAAAACAGCAGGGAGGCTGGCTTTTTACCTTCTTCAACAACCACAAGTTTCGGAGGATCTAGCAAAGGCTATTGTTGTTGCGAACAGGGATATTCGGAAATGTTCGATTTGCTCAAATTTTACTGATCATGATCCTTGCGCAATTTGTAAAAATATGCAAAGAGATCTAACTGCTTTATGTGTCGTCGAGCATCCAAGAGATGTAGTATCGTTAGAAAAAACCGGGGAATTTAAAGGAATTTATCATGTACTCCATGGTGTACTCTCTCCAATGGATGGGATTGGACCGGAGCAATTGACAATTAATCAACTTTTAAGACGTTTAGAAGGAATTAAGGAAGTCGTTATGGCAATGAATCCCACTGTGGAAGGGGAAGCAACCGCTCTGTATTTGGCTCGATTGTTGAAACCAATGGGGATCAAAGTATCACGAATAGCTCACGGGTTACCTGTTGGCGGAGACTTAGAATATGCAGATGAAATAACTATTGCCCGTGCTCTAGAGGGCAGGAGAGATTTATAAGATCTTCTTTTCATAGAATAGCAATTAACAAATAACTGTTTACCTAAGCAGAATAATATTTAAAAATCTCGCAAGAAGCCACTTTTAAACGACGATACTCTCCAGTGGAGAGTATCGCCGAGGCGCAAGGTTGGTAAGATTACGCGGGTGCCGAGGATGAGTATCGCCGAGCGCAAGGTTGATAATATTACTTACTCGCCGAGGATGAGTATCACGCTATACACCGTTGTTAGATTTATTAAGGACACTCAGAACTCATTATAATTATAGACAGCAATGCTATATAAATAGAAGTCCTTTAGACTATATAGCAGCGATTAAGAATAGGATCAATACATTCTTAATAATTTGAATATTATAATTAATCATATTTCTGTATCATGGGTTGAAACAAAACAAATTTAATTGTGAAAAACAAAACATGTCATATATAGATTTTATTATTGACCGGTATATGAATTAAAGATATACTGTGACAAAGGGGACTATTCAGGCATGACCTGAATTTGTTCCCTCACCCTTTTTTTACACCAGTTTCGTAAAAATTCAATCTTTTCAAGGCCTGATTTCAATTATGTAATTAATTAATTACTTAATTAAGTAAGAAAGTTACTTAATTAATTTAAATAATTGAAAGAGGGATCGCCATAAGAAGAGTACCTAACCTATGATTCCAAAAAATTAAATTAATCACATGAGGAGGAAAAATTATGGCTAAAATGAAAACTATGGATGGGAATGAGGCAGCCGCTCACGCATCGTATGCTTTTACAGAAGTTGCAACTATTTTCCCCATCACCCCTTCATCAACCATGGCTGAATTAGTTGACGAGTGGGCGGCCCACGGACGAAAAAACATTTTCGGACAAACTGTGAAAGTTGTTGAGATGCAATCTGAGGCCGGTGCTGCAGGTGCAGTTCATGGCTCCCTACAGGCTGGGGCTCTGACCACTACATATACCGCTTCACAAGGATTACTCTTAATGATCCCTAATATGTACAAAATTGCTGGAGAATTACTTCCGAGTGTATTCCATGTCAGTGCTCGTGCCTTAGCAACTCATGCACTCTCTATTTTCGGAGATCATCAGGACGTTATGTCAGTACGTGCAACAGGTTTTGCAGAACTTTCTTCTCACAATGTACAGGAAGCCTTAGATTTAGGCTTTATAGCTCATCTTGCAACTGTAAAGTCCAGAGTTCCGTTCCTTCATTTCTTTGATGGATTCCGTACTTCTCATGAAATTCAAAAAATTGAAGTTCCAGAGTACGAAGAGGTTGGTCAACTCTTAGATATGGACGAAGTTCAGGCTTTTCGTGACAGAGCATTAAATCCTGAGCGCCCTGTTCTACGTGGAACAGCGCAAAACCCAGATATTTACTTCCAAGGTCGGGAAGCTTCAAACCGTTTTTATGACGCCATTCCTGACATTGTTGAACATTATATGCAAGAGTACAAAAAGCTGACAGGTAGAGAATACCATCCATTCCAATACTATGGCGCAGATGATGCTGAATATGTCATCATAGCCATGGGTTCCATTTGCGATACTATTGAGGAAACTATCGACTACTTAATGGCTAAAGGAGAAAAGGTTGGCGTTGTAAAAGTTCATTTATACCGTCCATTCTCCAGTGAATACTTCTTTAAAGCATTGCCAAAAACTGTTAAGAAAATTGCCGTACTTGATCGTACAAAAGAGCCCGGCTCTTTAGGCGAACCATTATATCTTGATGTTAATGAACTTTTCTATACCAGTGATCTCAAACCTGTTATTGTTGGAGGGCGTTATGGTTTAGGTTCTAAAGATACCACCCCTTCCCAAGTACTGGCTGTCTATAAAAACCTCAAATTGGAACAACCTAAGAATGGCTTCACCATCGGTATCATTGATGATGTAACTAATACATCCTTACCGGAAGACGAAATCATCGATACTGCGCCAGAAGGGACTATTTCCTGTAAATTCTGGGGTCTGGGTGCTGATGGTACAGTTGGAGCCAATAAACAAGCAATTAAGATTATTGGAGATCATACCAAGCTTTATGCCCAAGCATACTTCCAATACGACAGTAAAAAATCTGGCGGAATTACAGTTTCTCATCTTCGCTTTGGCAAAAAACAGATTAAATCCCCTTACTATGTGACAGGAACTAATTACATTGCATGTCACAACCAAACTTACGTTTACCAATATGACCTCTTAAAAGGCCTTAAACAAGGCGGAAGCTTTGTTTTGAATTGCCAGTGGACACCGGAAGAGTTGGATCAAAAACTACCTGCATCCATGAAAAAAGCTTTAGCAAAGAATAAGGTTAACCTCTATATCATTGATGCTGTATCAATTGCACGAAAAATCGGACTTGGAAACCGTATTAATATGATTATGCAAGCCGCTTTCTTTAAGCTTGCTAATGTTATTCCTGTTGAAGAAGCTGTCGATTATCTCAAAGCATCTGTGGTAAAAACCTATGGCAAGAAAGGTCAAAATATTGTTGACATGAATACTGCCGCGATTGACATGGGTGTAACATCCCTCGTCAAGGTTGATATTCCAGCTGTTTGGGAAAATGCAGACAATGCCCAGGCTGAGGCTGCTGCAGCAGTTGATGAACCGGATTTTGTCAAAAACATTCTACGCCCGATGAACGCATTAGAGGGAGATAGTCTTCCTGTCAGCACCTTCATAGGTCGTGAAGATGGAACTTTCCCTGTAGGAACCACCAGCTTTGAAAAGCGTGGTATTGGTGTAATCGTACCGGAATGGCAAATTGATAATTGTATCCAATGTAATCAATGCTCTTATGTTTGCCCTCATGCAGCAATTCGCCCCTTCTTATTTAATGAAGAAGAAGCAAAAAGTGCTCCGGAAACCTTTGTAGGTAAGAAAGCTATTGGTAAGGAAGCAGCTGGCTTGCAATTCCGTGTTCAAGTAAGTGCTTTAGATTGTACCGGTTGTGGAAACTGTGCGGAAGTTTGCCCGGCTAAAGTAAAGGCTTTGGTTATGAAACCTGCCGCAGAGCAAACTGAGCAACAAGTTGCCAACTGGGAATATGCTGTTACCCTGAAGAATAAGAGTAAGCTTTTTGATGTAACAACAGTTAAAGGTAGTCAATTTGCACAACCCTTACTAGAGTTCAATGGTGCTTGTCCGGGATGTGGAGAGACTGCTTACGTTAAACTCATTACCCAATTATATGGAGATCGTATGATGATTTCCAATGCAACCGGTTGTAGTTCGATTTGGGGTGGAAGTGCTCCAGCGGTTCCCTATACTACGAATGAGGACGGTAAAGGTCCTAGCTGGGCTAATTCCTTATTTGAAGATAACGCTGAATTCGGTTATGGTATGTATTTAGGCGTTCGTCAGAACCGCGAAAAGCTGTTTGACTTAATTACTGAAGCCTTAGAAATGGATATTAGTGCAGATCTAAAAGAAGCATTCCAAGATTGGCTGGCCGGTTGGGATGATGCTGATGCCTCTAAAGCTGCCGCAGCTAAGATTCTCGCAGGATTGAGCGGATACACAGGAGATAATAAGGTTATTGCAGAAATTCTGGCGAAGAAGGATCATCTTATTAAGAAATCCCAATGGATTCTCGGTGGAGACGGCTGGGCTTATGATATCGGATTTGGTGGCTTAGACCATGTCCTAGCCTCGGGTGACGATGTAAATATCTTTGTTATGGATACTGAAGTTTATTCAAATACTGGTGGCCAGTCTTCAAAGTCCACACCAAGAGCAGCTGTAGCTAAATTTGCTGCTGCAGGTAAGAAAATTCGTAAGAAAGACCTAGGCATGATCGCTATGAGTTATGGATATGTCTATGTTGCGCAGATTGCTTTAGGAGCTAACATGGCTCAAACCATTAAAGTAATTAAAGAAGCCGAAGCTTACAAAGGACCTTCCTTGATTATTGCTTACGCTCCTTGTATTAACCATGGACTTAAATCTGGAATGACTAAGAGTGTACAGGAACAAAAGAAAGCAGTTGATGCTGGTTACTGGCATCTCTATCACTTCAATCCCGACTTGATTGATCAAGGCAAGAATCCGTTTAGCCTAGATTCGAAAGAGCCAAGTGCATCCTTCCGTGACTTTATCATGGGCGAGGTTCGCTACTCATCCCTCTTGAACACCTTCCCTGAAAGCGCTGAAGAACTCTTTGTAGGTGCGGAGAAGTATGCGAAGGTTCGCTATGAGTCATATAAACGTTTGGCTGAACAAAAGTGGGATTAATTCATAACAGTAAATTCTAAATTAACAACAATGAAAGAAAAGAGAGTAGGTTATTAGCCTGCTCTCTTTTTTGTGTTCTACTTTGCTCTTATAAGCATATGCTTAAATATGCTTTAGGCAAAGGAGGATTTCCATGACCTTTGTTTTTTTGGGATTATTTGCAATATTATTGGCATTAATTGTGCGTTCGTCTTTGGGACAACCTAGAGTCTTTCTTAAAGTACTAATACATGTTTTGGGAGGAGTTGTGGGGCTCTGGCTTTTAAACTTACTGTTAACTGTAATCGGCTTGGATATTCCAATTAACCTGTTTACGATCTTGCTGGTAGGGCTATTAGGTTTCCCGGGAGTATTAGCTTTAACGGTCTTACAACTGCTGGGGATATAGCAGGAAATAGTAGACTCAAAATCACCTAACTGTGGAGAACAAAGAAGAAACTGCCGTGTAAATGCGCAGTTTCTTCTTTGTTTTACCAAAAAAGTCTAATTCCAAAGTTTTTATTTTAGTAAGGGGTTAGGATTTAGGTATAAGTCAGGAGATATAACTACGAGCGAATAATCAACCCATTACAGGACAAAATATGCTGAATGGGAGGGATTTCATGTCAAGCTGGATGAAGATGCTTAAAGATCTTACAATACGACCAAAGGGAGAACGAAAAATACGGAAATCTCCTTCTTTTTCATTTGAAGAGGATATGAATAAACCTCTATCAGGGCAGGCCGTAAAAGAAATCCTATCAAAAAGCAGTGATATTGTCTTTCGAGAGTTTAGTTTTCCCGGAAAAAGTCGTATCCCTTGTATGTTAGTAGTAGTTGACGGTCTTGTTGATAAAAATATACTTGATCAATTTGTTTTAAAACCTCTTATGGTGGATTTAATTGATCACCCAGAGCTAGAGCGGGTCACACTATCTAATGTTATTGAAATCACAATTCAAAGTTTCCTCCCTGGCATAGAAATTAAGAAGATATCGAAAATGGAAGAGGCTGTAAGTACAATATTATCTGGCGACGCAGTTATCTTTTTTGGAGAATCTACTGAGGCAATTTCTATTGGGGCCAGGGGATGGGCTAATCGCGGCGTCAATGAGCCTATTGCGGAATCTATTGTAAAGGGGCCACATGAAGGCTTTACCGAGACCCTTCGAATTAATACCTCTCTTATACGGCGGAAGATTAAACACCCTTCATTGAGGATTATCTCCCTAAAACTAGGGGATATATCAAACACCGAACTTGTAGTAACTTATATTGAGAAAATAGCAAACAAGGATATTGTTTCTGAGGTATTACTGAGGTTAAGCAAAATTAAGATGGATAGTGTGATAGATGTGGGATATATAGAGGAAATGATTGAAGACTTTCCCTATTCGCCCTTCCCCCAGATTGCTTATACTGAACGGCCGGATGTGTTAGCTGGCAAGCTCTTAGAGGGGAAGGTAGGAATAATTCTTGACGGAACACCTATAGTCCTAGTTGTACCGGCAATACTAGTAGAGTTCCTAAATGTTAATGAGGATTATTATCAAAGAGCTATGACAGCAATTCTTTCACGTTTTGTACGTTATGTTGGAGCCTTTGTAGCTGTTGTAGCTCCGAGTACTTATATTGCGGTTACAACATTTCATCAAGAAATTATCCCGACGGATTTATTAATGAGTATATCCGCAGGCCGGCAGGGAGTACCTTTTCCCGCCTTATTAGAGGCCTTAACAATGACCATAGTATTAGAAATATTACAGGAAGCCGGCCTAAGATTACCCAAACCAATCGGACAAACGATTGGAATTGTAGGGGCACTTATTATTGGGGACGCAGCAGTAAATGCAGGCTTGGTCAGTCCTCTGATGGTCATTATCATTGGTTTGACAGCTGTTGCGAGTTATGCTATCCCCTATTACGACCTTAGTTTAGCTGTGCGGCTCTTACGATTTCCTCTGATGATATTGGCTGGCATTCTTGGTTTCTTTGGCGTAGCAGTTGGCCTTTATGCTATCTTGATCCACTTATTAGGACTTCGGTCATTTGGAGTGCCGTATACAAGTCCTATTGCTCCTCTACGTGTACGGGCCTTGTTACAGGATACTTTCGTTAGGGCCCCATGGTGGGCATTGAAGCGCCGACCTCAATTGATTGATGTTCAAGAACCCCGCTCAAAGGGGAAAGGGTGACAATGGAAAGAATTTCAGCACATCAATTCACAACTTTAGGAGCAGCGATATTGTTAGGAACCACATTTCTTCCCGTGGCCTCCATAGTTGCTTTAGTCGGGGGGAGAGATGGCTGGATGAGCGTTATGCCGGGATTTGCACTAGGAATTCCTTACAGTCTGATGGTATTGTCTCTTATGAAGTATTATCCTCGCAAAAATTTATTACAGATATCTGAAGAGGCCTTTGGAAGGTGGATCGGAAAACTAATAGGGATAATTTATTTATTATGTGCCATCTACCTCGGGGGTTTATTGCTGGGACAAGTTGGGGATATCTATCAAACATCAATTATGCCTCAAACTCCTCTATGGATTTTTTTCTTAGGTGGGATCATCCTTGTTCTATACCTAACCAGATCGGGAATTGAAGTTTTTGCACGCTTTTCTGAGATAACCTTCCCTCTTATCGTGGTGGCAATACTTTTAAACGTTGGACTGTCTATTCCACGAATTGAGCAAGGAGAGCTTCTGCCAATCCTAGGGGAGGGATTAATGCCTATCTTTAAGGGCTCATTGAAAGTTATTCCTTTTGTAATGACTTATATACTCTTTTTAGCCGGAATTATTGCTTATTTGCCTACGGATAAGAAAGCAATTGGTCAATTGAAAACCGGAGCTTGGAAAGTCATTTTCTGGGCAGGCATGCTTGACACCCTTATAGCACTGATCCAAATGCTTGTTTTTGGGCCAGCAGAGACTATTCGTCTGGTATACGGACTACTGGCATTAGGGAAAATGGTTGAAGTAAGTCGGACAGTTTCGGGAGTGGAATCCTTATTTCTGGGTGTTTGGTTTGCTGCTGCAGTCATAAAGATAGGATCACTTCTTTTTGTAGCAATATGGGGTTTGGAAAGTGTTTTTGGTATGAAAGGTGTAAGATGGAAACATTTAACGGCTGTCGTATTTCTGGGAATTGCCTTTAAAAATGTCAGAGCGCCTTCTTTAATTACTGAAATTGGGCTTGTTGATGAATACCTAATTATGCCTTTTGTATCTCTTTGGATACCGGTTCTCTGGGGAGTTACGCGCTGGAAGAGGGGAGCTGGAAACTGAAGAAATGGAAAGAATATCCTCACATCAATTTACTATACTAGGAGCAGCAGTACTTATGGGGACGACCTTTCTCCCCATAGCCTCGCTGACAACTGGGGTCGCCGACCGGGATGGTTGGATGTCTGTGTTGCCTGGCTTTGCCCTAGGTATCCCATTTGGCTTGATGATCTTGTCGTTGTACAAAAAGTACCCTCAAAAGGACTTACTACAGATGACAGAAATCTTACTGGGAAAATGGGTTAGCAAAATAATTGGTGTACTTTATATATTAATTGTGAGTTACTTTGGTGGTTTATTGTTAGGACAAATCGGAGATATTTATGAATCATCGATTATGCCACGAACCCCAATTGAGATGTTTTACCTGGGGGGGCTGTTACTAGTTTTATACTTAGCCAGATCGGGCATTGAAGTTTTCACGCGTTTTACCGAAGTGGTCTTTCCTTTGGTTGTAATTGCCTTAGTGTTGAATATTGGACTTTCCATACCACGTATAGAACAAGGAGAACTAATGCCGATTTTAGGTCAAGGAGTAGCCCCAATTATTTTGGCTGGTTTCAAAGTAACTCCGTTTGTAATGGAATACATTCTGTTTTTTGCTGGAATTTTACCTTTTTTACCAACCGATAAGCAAGAGTTTACTCGTTTGAAAAAGGGGGTATGGTTAACAGTTTTTTTAGTAGGTTTTGTGAATACCTTAGTTGTCTTAATGCAGATAGTCATATTTGGACCTTCTGAAACTGTTAACTTAGTCTATGGTTTACTTGTATTAGGGAAAATGGTAGAGGTAAGTCGAACAATTTCCGGAGTTGAATCCTTGTTTTTGGGAGCATGGTTTGGGGCATTGGTAATAAAGATTTGTGCCTTCTTTTTTGTTGTTCTTTGGAGCTTAGAAAGTCTATTTAGGCTTAAAGGAACTAAGAGTCATTTGGTTATCGGGATGATATTTATGGGGGTTGCCCTCAGTAATAAGCGAGGGCCTGGCTTAATTGTAGAAATTGGACTTGTTGATAATTATCTTATTTTTCCTTTTGCAAGTCTATGGATACTCACGATATGGACGTTTTCTCACTGGAAGAAGAAAGCGGGTGTCTCATGAAAAGTAGCAGAGAAAAGTATATGGCCGGACTAATGATAATCTGTCTGTTTATAATTTTATCAATATCGGGATGTTGGGGAAAGCGAGAAGTAGAAGATTTAGCCCCTCTGATGGGAATAGGATTTGATCTGGGGAAAAAGCCAGGAACATATCTTGTTACACAACAATATGCAAAGACGAAAAAGGGAGGTAATAGCGGGGCGGAAACTGAAGAACGGACTTTAGGTGCGGAAGCCTCAAGTGTCAGAGAAGCCTTTGACATAGTATCTAAAGCAGCTTATCGAACCCCCTTTATGGGCTCATTAAAGGTAATCGTCATTGGAGAGGATGTGGCAAAAGCTGGCGGCTTTAACAATATGTTAGATTTTGCTCAGCGTTTCGCAGAATTTCGCCGTTCAATGTATCTGGTTATTGCTCGAGGCAAGGCTGAAGACGTGTTAAATTTAAAGCTGCGCTCCGAGCAACTGCCGGCATTATATATTAGAAGTATTATTGAAGGAGGACATGACCTATCAGCCTTTCCCATGGTACGCTTAGGACATTACCTTACAGTTTTGGGCACTAAAAGCACTGCCCCTATCCTGCCGGTTGTCGAAGCAGTTAAGGATGGAGAAGGGATTCACTATAAAGCAGAAAAAAGTGATGAGGCCGGAGAGATTCGAGTTGAAGGAGCAGGAGTTTTGAATGGAGATCAATTAGTTGATTTTCTAAATGATGAAGAAACAAAAGGGTATATGTGGCTGGAAGATGATGTATTCAACCGATTGATTAATACTGTGGATCTCAAGGAAAGCACCGTGAAGTTTAGTGGTCAAGTCCTGAAATCTAATACAAGGTATAAAGTTAAAACAGATGGCGGAAATTTTGGTCTAACCTATCAAATAAGAACGAGCATTGCTATTGATGAAGTTTTAGGGCTGGAACGACAACTGTCCGGGACGGATTGGGTAGAACTAGTTAAAGAGGCAGAAGCTAGCTTTGCTGAAGTAATTCAGAAGGAATGCGAGAGTGCCATTAAAAAACAAAGAGAATTAGGTTTTGATTTTCTAGGGATTGGAAGGCATATTGAGCAAAGAAACCCTAAGTATTGGAAGAATATAAAAGAACGTTGGAAGCAAGAAGTTTCCGATTTTCCAGTTTCCTTTGACATAAAAGTAACAGTTCATAATACCGGAATGTCCAGCAGCAGTGCGACTAATTCAGAAGGAGAGGGGCAAGACTAGGGTTAGAAGTAACTAGGAGGAATTAAATAATGTCTAAGCCTACAATCACTGCTCAGCCCTCTTCAGAAGTGACTGATAACAATTCAAGTATTTTACAAAACGGGGGCAAAATTTTGCCCGTGTGTTATAGGTGTACGAAGGTTCCGAAAGAAGGATTATATGATGGCTTTAGAATACAAGGAATGTTTTTTTGTTCGGAATGTCAACAGGAGTTGTTCTCAGCAGAGCCGGGGTCACCAGAATATCAGGAGTTTATGTTCTTAATAAAAGGGATTTTTTATTAGATCATAATCTAGAATTTAAAAATTAATATTCAAGTTAAATAAACAGGAGTTGCCATTTGGATGAAATATTTCCTAATCCATGTTAAACTAAGACTGTACCCTGTCAAAATTGTATTCGTACATTTATGGATAAATGGAGGGTTTTTGTTACGTGGGTGAACTTGGAGAGGGATTGAGCCATTATCACAAACAAGGATACTGCTCTTTCCATACTCCTGGACATAAAGGTCGACAGGAGTTTTTTAATGGCTACGACTTTTTGAGTTTCGATTTAACTGAACTTCCGGGTCTGGATATGCTGCATTCTCCAAGTGGAATTATTGCTCTGGCACAAAAACAAGCAGCGAAGATTTTTGGAGCGGAGGAAACTTTTTTTCTTGTTAATGGTGGGACAGCCGGCAATCAGGCAATGTTTCTGGCATTAAAAGACACTGCGGATAAACCCATTGTAGTGGAGAGAAGTTCTCATCGTTCTGTAATGTCAGGCCTGGTGCTAAGTGGGTTAAAGCCGGATTATCTAATCCCACGAGTTCATCCAGAGTTTAATCTTCCTTTAGGGTTGGAGCTTAGGAAGCAGCATATTAGGTGGGAAGAGGTTATTGGTTGTCACGTCACGTACCCAAGTTATTATGGAACAACTTTTAATCTGGAAGGTTTATTGGCTGAAAGATCACAATTAGGTTATAATAAACCGATTCTTGTTGATCAGGCTCATGGCTCACATTATCTCAGTGAGTTATTTCCTCGAAGTGCCTTAAAACTGGGTGCTGATCTTGTCTTGAATAGTTGTCATAAAACCCTAAGTTCTTTGACTCAGTCGGCAATGTTACATATTCAGGGATCAAGAGTAAGCCGCCCTCGATTAAAACAAAGTTTAGAACTCTTACAATCTTCAAGTCCGAGCTATTTGCTTGTCTCTTCTTTAGAACGAGCAGCAGAGTTCGCTTTGGATGAGTGGCGATGGGAGAATCTTAAAGAAGAAGTAGATAATCTTCATAAAAAATTAGATAATTGTTATCGAATTCTTAATCCTAAAGATGCCGGAACTTTTGGTATTCATTCAGTTGATTGGTCAAAGATTGTCATAAACACAAATCCTTTGGGTATTCCTGCGCCTGACTGTGTGAAATACCTTAGAGAAACCTTTGGTATTGAACCAGAATTATGGGACGAAGAGAACATTCTATTTTTATTAGGGATTGGCAACACTCCTCAGGATATTCAATGGCTTACCAAAGGACTAGAAAATTTAAAAGATTTTGCACCTTCACTAGCCCCAGCAACTAAGGTACTGAAACATGAAGGGGGATTAATTCCGCCATTACCTACTTCAATTCTCTCCCCCAGAGAAGCTTTCTTTGCCTCTAAACGTAAAATTCCTCTTATGGAGAGTTTGGGTCATGTTGTCGGAGAAACTATCTCACTCTATCCACCAGGAATTCCTGTCATTGTAATGGGCGAAGAAATAACTTATGAAGTTCTAAAAACGCTGCTTGCTTCCGAAGGAAAAAAATGGCAAGGATGGGATGGGTTCCGGGATCAGACAATTTGGATAGTTGAGGAGGATTAAGGATGAAGATGGGGAGTAATAAGATTTCATGAAACTACAGTTGGCTCTATTAGAAAAAGCGGCCCTGGAAAACAGATTGGCTCATCTCTTATTGTTTCATGGAGGAAGTAAAGTTCACCAGCGAGAGGTAGCTCTTCGCTTGGCGCAAATTTTGAACTGCCATAACAGTACATCTGAAGGGCCATGCAATGTGTGTCCAACTTGCCGTAAGATCCTTAGTGGGAACCATCCTGAAGTTTCATGGTTGAAAGCACAAAAAGCGGTTATTGGGATTGAACAAGTTCTTTTATGGCAAGAAAGGTTATACCTTAAGCACTACGAAGGGGACTATAAGATATCTATCGTAGAACAGGCAGACCTGTTAACATTACCGGCGGCAAATTCCTTGTTAAAGGTTATTGAAGAGCCACCTGAGCGCACTTTAATTATATTGTGTGCTGAGAATGCCGAAGGAATTTTGCCTACAATACAAAGCCGTGCCCAATTGGTGTTTTTTCCTAATCTCTCCGAAGAAAAATGGGTAAGTAGCTTAGGTGAGGTTAACGACTTGGAAGCAGCTCAGGCTTTTCGCTTAAGCGGAAAAAATCATAATCTGGCAACTGAAATAGTGCAATATGGTGTACAGCAAATCAAAGACTGGTTAGAGAAGTTTCGCACGGCGGTGGAAGAGAGAAACTTTTTGAAACTATTTCCGCTTTTTCCAATCGACAAGAACCAAGCCCTTCTATATTTACAGGTTATGGCTGTACAAGCTGAGGAAGGGATTAAGAATAACACCATTCGTCCGTTGGAATTATTAGAGATCGGTAAAGCGATCGATGTACTACGACAACAAGCTAATCCCAGATTAGTGATTGAGGTGTTAGCATTAGAATTATTTCAACAAGGAGGGGTTCGCAGTGATTGAGGTCGTAGGGGTTCGCTTTAAACACGCAGGGAAAATATATTATTTTGCCCCAGGAGATCTTACACTTGCTGTATCAGATAAGGTAATTGTTGAAACAGCAAGAGGTATCGAATTTGGAGAATTAGTAATTCCATCTCGTCTGGTTGCAGATGAAGAAGTAGTACTCCCTTTAAAGCAGGTTATGCGTAAGGCGACATTGGCAGATGAATTATTTGTAGAGCAAAATAGACTTAAAGAAAAGGATGCTTTTCAAATATGCCTAAAGAAAATATCCGAACATCATTTACCAATGAAACTGGTAGATGTGGAGTATACCTTTGATGGAAATAAGATTATATTCTCCTTCACAGCAGAAGGACGAGTTGACTTCAGAGAACTAGTAAAGGATCTAGCCGCCATATTTAGGACGAGAATAGAACTTCGCCAAATTGGAGTTCGGGATGAGGCAAAAATGCTAGGAGGAGTTGGCTCCTGCGGACGGATTCTTTGTTGTACCTCATTCTTAGGCGATTTTGAGCCTGTCTCGATTCGTATGGCTAAGGACCAAAAGCTTTCCCTAAATCCAACTAAGATTTCTGGGATCTGCGGTCGTCTTATGTGTTGCTTAAAATATGAAAATGGTTGTTACAGACCTGAGGATAAAGAACATTGTGGGCGACAAAATCCTCAAGCGGGACATAAGACAATTGAAATCCAGGATGAATCAAACCCTCGAGTCGAAAGTGTTTATTCACCCAAAACGGAGGGAAAACAGCAACGTAACAGGAAAGGGGAAAAGCCCAAAGAAAAGAGTGAAAAAGTATGAGCCAACTGACGCAGGCACTTACAGAAGTGGAAGAAAAATTGCGCTCCTTATTAGAAGAGGTAAACCGTTTGAAGCCCTATGTGCAAGCGTTAGAAGATGAAAATACTAAGTTAAGGCGGGAATGTACTCTTCCGGAGAAAGAAACAGAACGTGTTATTGCTAACGCCGAGCACATTCAAGGGGTTGCCCATGACAATCTTGTCCGTCTGTATCAAGAAGGGTTTCACGTTTGTCACCTTCACTTCGGGCAGCCTTTAGAGGGCGATTGTTTGTTTTGTATGGGCTTTTTACGGAAAGACTAGAGATAGAGAACTTAAATATACAAGGAGCCAAAGGTATGTTATCTAAAGGCACATTGTATGTATGTGCAACTCCGATAGGAAATTTAGGAGATATCACCCTGCGGGTATTGGATACACTTCGGGAAGTAGATCTTATTGCTGCGGAGGATACACGTCATTCAAGAAAACTATTACAACATTATCAGATTAATACTCGCATGATAAGTTATCATGCTCATAACGAAAAGAAGCAATCTGTCGAATTAGTAGAAAAGCTCAAAGGTGGCCAGGCAATTGCACTGATCTCAGATGCGGGTCTACCTGGTATTTCCGATCCAGGAATAGAGGTTATCAACCTTTGTCTTGCCGAAAATATTCCTGTTGATGTCTTGCCGGGACCTAATGCGGCTCTGACTGCTTTGGTTCTATCGGGAATGCCTACGGAACACTTTGCCTTCCATGGCTTTCTGCCTTCTTCAAATACAGCAAGGAAACAGAGTCTGGAGCAATTAGCCAATCTGCCGCTGACACAGATCTTTTATGAGGCACCACACCGTTTGGTAGCTACTCTTCAAGGAATGTCAGAGTTTTTTGGGGATCGACAGGCAGCGGTAGTCCGTGAGTTAACAAAGTTACATCAGCAAGTGCATAAAGGGACTACTCTAGAACTCAAAGATGCTTTTGAGGAGACTGAACCTCGAGGTGAATGTTGCATAATAATTGCACCCTACATCCCCATAAAACCCGTCGGAGGCCCCGTTGAATGGTGTTTAGAGGTTAAAGCACGAATAGATCAAGGATTGAGTAAGAAAGAGGCTATGAAGGAAGTAGCAAAGCTATATGGGGTAAGGAAATCCGATGTTTATCAGGCGCTCTTGACTGACGAAACAATAGATAGTTAATGAAAGCCGGATCTTCAATCTAGCATAAAAAAGAAGGCCTTAAGGCCTTCGAATTTTGAGCTTATGCTAGTTGATTGTCTATGTATAGGCTAACCTAAACAGCTTTTGAACTTGATTCAGAATTAGCGGCCACGTTTTCTCCCATAGCAACTGCACATTCTCGGCAAACATTTTTGCCATGGAAAAGTTGGATATCGCTTGCATTACCACAAAATACACAAGCTGGCTCATACTTTTTGAGGATGATTTTTTCTTGATCTACATAGATTTCCAGGGCGTCTTTTTCGTCAATACCTAAAGTGCGGCGAAGCTCTATCGGTAATACAATACGACCAAGTTCATCTACTTTTCTTACGATTCCAGTTGATTTCATCATTTTTCCCCCACTCCTTTGCAACAACATTCGACACAAAACTACAGACTTATGATACCAATCGTTCCATATAAAGTCAACCCATTTTTTTAAAGTTTTTACTGGTATTATTAGCCTGTACAAGTAATTCCTTACTTTACATATTAATTCTTAATCATGGGCAGACTTGACAAATATTAAATTTTATATTATTAATTCAAAAAGATATTTGAGAGGGAGACTTAGCGTGAAATACTATATAACAACCCCAATTTTTTATCCTAATTCTAGTCCGCATATTGGGACAGCCTATACAACGGTTGCTGCAGATGCCTTAGCTCGTTATCATAGATTGCAAGGGAATCAAGTCTACTTTTTAACTGGAACCGATGAGAATGCCCAGAAAATCGTTCGTACTGCAGAAGCAAACAATACTGATACAAAAAGCTACGTTGATGGGGTCGTGGAACGGTTTAAAGATTTATGGAGAGCTTTAGATATTTCCAATGACGACTTTATCCGGACAACGGAGGAGCGCCATCAAAAAGTTGTTCAACAAATCTTCACCAAATTATACGAACAAGGAGATATCTACAAGTCAGAGTATTCGGGCTGGTATTGTACCCCTTGTGAAACGTTCTGGATGGAAAATAAATTAAATGAAGGGAAGTGCCCCAATGCCGATTGTGGAAGAGATGTTGAATTACTGAAAGAAGAAAGCTATTTCTTTCGTCTTTCTAAATATCAAGGAGCCTTGCTAGACTATATTAATACACATTCTGATTTTATCCAACCGGTTTCGAGGCGGAACGAGATGGTTAAGTTTATTGAAGGTGGTTTAGAGGATCTTTGCGTTTCGCGCACTACATTTCAATGGGGAATTAAAGTACCCTTTGATCCCAAGCACGTGGTATATGTCTGGCTTGATGCCTTAATTAATTATATTTCTGCCTTAGGTTACCCTGACGGGGAAAACTATAAAAACTATTGGCCAGCTGATGTTCATATAATGGGAAAAGATATTGTGCGGTTTCATGCGATTATTTGGCCAATTATTTTAATGGCAATTGATGTTCCGCTGCCTAAAGTAATATATGGACATGGATGGTATTTAACTAAAGATGGTGGAAAAATTTCTAAATCCCGAGGCAATGTCCAAGACTCCTTTGCCTTGATCCAGAGATATGGGTCAGATGCCATTCGTTATTTCTTGCTGCGTGAGATGCAAGTAGGAACAGATGGGACATACTCGGAGGATAATGTGGTAGAACGGCTAAACAGCGATTTAGCAAACGATTTCGGGAATTTTATATCTCGAAGTCTGGCCATGGTTGTTAAGTTTAGAGATGGAATAGTCCCTCCTTCCGGTCAAGAACAAGCTCTGGAACTGGAATTAAAGGCTTTAAGTACTGAGGTCAAAAAAGCCGTGGATAAAAGCTTAAGGAAATGTGATCCTGCAAGTGCACTGGAAGAAATATGGCGGTTTGTCGCAAGATGCAATAAGTATGTTGATGAGACAGCTCCCTGGTCTCTAGCTAAACAAGAGGATCAGAGGGAACGCTTAGACACGGTTCTTTACACCTTTGTAGAATGTATTAGGATCATGGCAATTCTGACAGCTCCGTTTATGCCTGGTATACCCTCTAAGATTTGCGGGTTGCTTGGCAAAGATGAAAGACTCATCAAATGGGAAGAAGCAGATCAATGGGGTATTCTTGAAGAGGGGATCAAGGTACAAAAGGGAGAACCTCTCTTTCCAAGAATTGATATGACTGAATATTTAACACCAGAGGAGACGAAAACGGTGGATGAAAAACAGAACGCTCCCATAGAAAGTTTAGAAATGCCTGTTCTTGGATTTGAACCGATTAAAGAAGAAATCAGTATTGATGAATTTGCTAAAATTGATTTGCGTGTAGGAAAAGTCGTAAGTGCGGAAAAAGTAGAAAAAACAGATAAGCTGATGAAGTTAGAAGTTGAAATAGCAGGAGAAGTTCGTACAATAGTCTCCGGTATTGCCAAACATTATTCGGCAGAGGATCTAATCAATCAGTATGTCGTTGTAGTTGCTAATCTAAAACCTACCAAGCTAAGAGGAATTACGTCCCAGGGGATGATATTAGCAGCCTCACAAGGAGAAGTCTTGGAAGTGCTTACGGTCAACAAGAGACTTCCCGGAGGGGCGCGGGTAAAATGATTTGGGATACACATGCGCATATCGATGATCCCAGCTATGCTGAAGATTTTCAGGAAGTTTTACTTCGAATTCAGTCAGCTCAAATTTCAAGGATAACAAATGTTGGTTATGATTTGCCTTCCTCGGAAAGATCTGTAAGATTAACCGAGGACTACAATTTTATCTACGCAGCGATTGGAATACATCCTCATAACGCTCAAGATGTTAAAGTGGATACCTGGAATAGGCTGTTAGAGCTTGCTAAGCAGCCAAAAGTTCTGGCTTGGGGTGAAATTGGTCTGGATTACTACCGGGATTTATCTCCACGGCCTATTCAAAAAGAGGTATTTATTCAACAGATAAAGCTCGCTAATGAAATTGGGTTGCCGATTGTCATCCATAATCGCGATGCCCACCAGGATGTCTTAGAAATCGTTAGGGCTAATCCTCCAAAGTATGGGGGAGTATTTCACTGTTACTCAGGATCCTGGGAAATGGCGGATATTCTTTTGAAGTTAGGATTTTATTTGTCTTTTGCTGGGCCCATTACGTATAAAAACGCGCGCCATACCGTCGAGGTTGCCAAGCGCATCCCCTTAGATAGAATGTTGGTAGAAACAGATTCCCCCTATTTAACCCCGGAGCCACGCCGGGGAAAACGTAACGAACCCACCTATGTTCGAGAAATTGTGCGGAAATTATCAGAAATAAAAAATTTGAGCTTTGAGGATGTAGCATTTGCAACTATGCAAAATGCGGAAACGATCTTTAGACTAAAAGAACCTTCATTTTAGAAGGTTCTTTTTTTTGTAAAAACTTCATACGCTTTTTGTAAGGAGGGGTAAAATGTATTCTTTGCCGATTACTACTTATTCCGATTATTGGCGTAAAACAAAGGCATTGAGCGTATACTTTGGGAGTTTAGCAGTATTAGCCGCAGGTACCAGGTATTCATCACTATATGAAGCGGATAGCGGGAAGACGCTTAAACCATCAGTACAATTAGTTGATTCCATAAGTTTAAAAAGTGTAAGAACGAATGACTTCACTGAAGGTACTCAAACAGTTAAAAAAGGTAGTGAGAGTTTAGTTAAGCAAGGATTGAATAAACCTAGGCAAATTAGCCGGGGATTCCAAGGCCTCAGCCCGCAGGAACCTAGTGAAATTGATCAATCGGCATCGCGAAGCTTGAATTTGCAATCAGGTGATATAGAGTCAAGGACGAGTAAAATAGCAATAGTTGATATGGAGTTGCCCTTTAAAACCGAATTTGTTGAATCCGAGAAAATTCCACCGGGAACTAGCCAGATCCAGGTAAAAGGGGAAAATGGCACTAGACGTCAAGTTATCAAGACCTTTGAGATCGATGGACAACCTGTAGATCAGCAAATTCAATCATTCTATGAACTTAAAAAGCCAAAGAATGAAGTCGTTCTCCGAAACACTCAACCCATTCCGAAGAAAAAGGTTATTATTGACAACTCAAAGCTTGAAGCTGGCAAGTTAGAGTTGGATTTGAGTAAGTTGAGTATTGCTAAAACTTTAAACGTTGAAGCAACTGCCTATACATTTACGGGAAATAATACAGCAACAGGTATTAAACCGAGAGAAGGGTTGATTGCAGTCGATCCTAGAGTAATAGCTATGGGAAGCCAGGTTTATGTTGAAGGGTACGGATATGCAATAGCTGCGGATACCGGCGGAAATATTCGTGGCAATAAAATTGATGTCTTTTTCTCAACGCTAAGACAATGTATTGATTGGGGCCGAAAGCCCGTAAGAATACATATTTTAAATACCAAATAATGTAAAAATATTTTGACAAGTGACCACCTATGCCTTAAAATGAAGTTGTTATCAGTGATTTTGGAGGGATTTAATGTTTCAGAAGAATCCAACTCAGGTAGTAACCTTAGTTCGGAAATCTCGTATTGCTCAGATTGCAGTTGCTTTGGTCGGTATCCTACTGGTTGCAGGCATAACGGTTTTATACAATGTGAAGACTATCAATGCCAATATAGATGGGAAACAGGTTTGTATCAGAACTCTTTATGGGACAGTAGGCCAGGCACTTGAGCATTCGTCGAAAATTGAGTTTTATCCAGAAGATATTGTGAGTCCTTCAATAGATACTAAAGTTACCAATGGGATGGCAGTTAATGTACAAAGTAGCGTTCCAGTTAATCTCTCAGTTGATGGTCAGATTTTTAACACCCGAACAGCTAAAGAAACAGTAGGTGAAGCTCTTAGCGAGTTATCAGAACGTTATAAGCTTGAGATCAAAGATGTGGATGAAGTCAATGTTGCATTATCGGAATCAGTAACTGATAACATGGATATCCAAGTATTGAGATCAATCCCTATTAAAGTTAGTGCTGACGGAAAAAAAATAGATACTTATATTGCACCACGAACTGTGGCTGACGCTCTCAACAAGCTTGGTATAACCTTAGGGGCAGAAGATAGAATTTCTTTAGCTCTTGACCATATGTTGGAACCTAATGACCAACTGAATGTGGTTCGGGTTACCCATCCTATTGAGACCGTAAAAAGTGAGATCCCCTATCAAATAGTTGCCCAACCTGCTGATTATCCTCTTGGCTTACCGGATAGACTAGTCAGTCGGGGCTCTAACGGTCTTCAAGAACAGACAGTAAGACTGACACTTGAGGATGGAAAAGAAGTAGATCGTCAAATACTCAACCAACGGGTTGTGAAACCTCCCACAAACCAAGTTGTTTCCCGTGGTACACAGACGACAATTTCGAGGGGGGGTAATACCATTAGCTTTAAACGTGCTTATGTCATGAAAGCGTCTGCCTATTGTATGCCCGGAGGGAGAACTGCTACCGGTGCATCGGTAGGTAAAGGAATTATTGCAGTTGACCCTAGAGTGATTCCTCTAGGAAAGTCAGTTTATGTTGAAGGATATGGTTATGCCCAAGCTCTTGATACCGGAGGAGCAATTCGTGGAGAGCGTGTCGACCTTTATATGGATTCTAAACAAGCTGCTTTATCATGGGGAGTTCGAACCGTCACAGTATATGTTCAATAAATTCAGCCCTTTTATAAAACTTTAAGCCGTTACTTAAACTTAAATAAAATGGAAAGAAGCCTTAGGTCAAGCCAAGGCTTCTTTTTTGTTGAGAACAGAAAGTATATCTTTATTTATCAGCACATAATCATTAAAAAGAATCGCTAATTGGGGGAGTGCTAAAATGCGATGGCCGAAGGTTATTATTGGAACAAAGCTAGCTATTTTACTTGTTATTGGTGTTATGAGTACACTAATACTCTCGGTATTTTGGCAAGGCTCAGCAGCAGTAATTAATCAATTTGAAAACCGTTATGTAGTAATGCTTGATCCTGGGCACGGAGGGTATGATCCTGGAGCAGTTTCATCTCAAGGTGTCTATGAAAAAGCCATTAATCTTAAGATTGCCCAGAAAGTTAAGGAGATGTTGCAACCAAGTGGTATAGAAGTTTTCCTTACACGGGAGGAAGATCTTGATTATGTTCCGGATGGAGTTAAAGGAAAGACGACCAAGAAGCAAATTGATTTAAATCATCGTATTGAAATGGCAAAAGAAGAGAAGGCGGATATATTTGTAAGCCTACATGTCAATGCAACTAAAACAGGTCAAAATTCCGGTGCAGAAACTTTTTTTCATTATAAATCAGAATCTGGAAAAAGATTGGCGGAATTAATCCAACAAGAAATGATTAAAATAAATGGGATGAATCGTAGGGTTGCAAAACCTGGAGATTTTTATATTATCAAAAATACTAGTATGCCCGCTGTAATTGTAGAGGTAGGTTATCTTTCTAGTGCTAAAGAACAGAAGAAGTTGCAACAGACTTGGTATCAAGAACAACTATCTAGAGCAATTGCCAAAGGTATTTCTAATTATTTTGATCTTCCATAATTAGCTTGAATAGGATATTAACGTACAATCCTTATATACATAACCTCTTTTTGAAGCGGGGAAGATAAAGTCAGTTACCGAATCTAGATTAAGGAGTTGAAGTGAAGCATGAAACGGTTTCTGACTTTATTAGCGAGTAGTGCCTTGGTTTTAAGCCTTTCTTTGGCGGGATGTACAAATGTTCAACCACCGGCTGCTCCGGAAGCCCCTGAGCAAACAACACAATTGCCGGAAGCCGAAGCAGGAGCAACACGTGATTCTGTATTAGGTCCCGAGAAGCGGGTAGTCATGGGTTTTTATACTGACCAGGAGGGACCTGTGCCCAGCTCAAAAGAATCTACATTAAAAAATGCAAAACTATTGGATGAAGTTGCGTTTTTTTGGTATTCCTTTGATGCAAACGGTAAAGTTATTCCGACTGGAGACATTGATCTGAAGTTAAAAGATCAAGTTCAGAAGAATGGCTCCAAAGCCTATGCCTTAGTGCATAACATGAAATTAAAAGGGACTGTCGGCTTTGATGAGAATTTAGCTCATAGTATGCTATCTAACCCTGGAAAAAGGTCTAACCTAGTTGCCAATTTAGTTAATCTGACAACGAAGGATAATTGGGATGGTATTTCTATTGACATTGAAAAAACCCCGCCCGGAGATCGTGACAATTTCTCGGCCTTTGTTGCAGAACTTAAAAAAGCCTTGCAAGCAAAGGACAAAGTTTTAAACATTTCTATTCCTGCAAAATTTGCAGATTATCCATCTGACCTTTGGTCGGGAGCTTATGATTATGCAGCAATCGGAAAATCTGCTGACCAAATCATTCTTATGACTTATGATGAGCATGGGCTGGGAACAACTCAAGGACCTGTGGCATCGGAAGGATGGGTTGATCGGGTTATTAAATTTGCAGTAGGAAAAATTCCTAAAGAAAAAATTGTAATGGGTCTGCCAGTTTACTCCTTTGACTGGGGAACCAATAAGCCAACAATGCCGGACTATCTGTCTTACGCCCAAACTGTTGAGAGGGCTAAGAAACATGGGGTAGAGATCCATACTGACCCAAATGCTAAAGTCCCGCAATTTACCTACACAGCAAATGGGATTCGTCACGAAGTTTACTTTGAGAATATCGCCAGCTTAAGAGCAAAAATGGATGATGCGCTTAAGTATAAACTACATGGTGTTGCCGTCTGGCGTTTAGGAATGGAAGATCCTCAGATTTGGGAACAGCTTCTGAAAACCTACGGAACGAACAAAGAGACCCAAGAAAAGAAATAATTCGAAAGAACTTGAGCCCCCACTTAAAAGTGGGGGCTTTTATTTGAGTATTTGAACATTCTCGGTTAAGATATAAGAGTTGAAAACGGAGGAATCAAGGATGATAAAGGAACTTATAGTTGTTGAAGGGAAAAATGACGCTCATGCAGTGCGCTTAGCCCTTGGTGAAGTGGATATAATATGGACTGATGGTTATGGGCTTACGAGAAAAAAACTTGAATACATCGCAGAAATGGCCAATCGACAAGGTGTAATTGTATTTACTGACCCAGATACTGTTGGGGAACAGATTCGCAATCGTATTCGTAGGCACGTGCCCAAGGCAAAGCATGTTTACTTAACCAGAAAAGTCGCAACAAAGCAAGGGGATATTGGGGTTGAGAACGCAGCCCTGGAGGAAATTCGACGTGCCTTTGCGCAGATCCGGCAAGAGCAGTTTGAAATTGGTCAGTTTAGTATAGATGATTTAATACTAGTTGGTCTTGCAGGAACCGGGCATGCTAAAGAATATCGCTTCGAACTTGGTCGTAAGTTAGGAATTGGAGATTGTAATGCAAAACAATTTCTCCATCGCTTAAACAGGTTTGGAATTTCTCGACAGGAGTTTTTTCAAGTACTGAAGGAGGTGCAACATGGAGAGCGCCGCTGAATATACTCAACGTCTGGTAAAGCATGGGGCACGAGCTTTGAAATCCATGGGCCAAAATTTTTTAATAAATGATGAAGTAATTGAAGAAATTGTTGCTGCAAGTGTATTACAAAAAGATACTCCTTTAGTTGAAATTGGGCCTGGCCTGGGAGTGTTAACTCGTAAATTAGCGCCAAAAGTTCCGAAAATGTGGGCAATAGAATTAGACCAACAGAAAATAAATCTTTTGTACAAAGAACTTAAGGAGCACTCTGTGGAAGTTGTGCACCAAGATGCCTTAAAGGTAAATTTAAGGGATTTATGGGGTGATAGAATGGGGTATTTGATAGGGAATTTACCCTACTACATCACCAGTCCACTAATTATGCATTTTTTAGAGCAAGCTGACCTTTTAAGTGGGATGACGATCATGGTTCAAAAAGAGGTTGCTGATCGGATTAATGCTCGGCCAGGCACTAAAATATATGGAATTTTATCTATTGCAGTCCAGATATCGGCTAATGTCACAAAAATCATGGATGTTTCAGCTAATTCTTTCTGGCCTGTTCCTAAAGTAGATTCTGCAGTAATTAGGTTAGACCTCCGCCCTTATCCAGGATTTGATGTTGATAAAAAAGACTTCTTCCGGGTTGTTAAAGCTGCCTTCAGCCAACGAAGAAAAACTCTAGGGAACTCATTGGCCGGTGGGTTAGGCCTAAAAAAGGAGGAAGTCATCGAACGCATGCAGTGTGCGGGGATTTCTGACGGTAGACGAGCAGAGTCACTGAGTATTGAGGAATTTATAGTATTAACTAAGTCCTTTATTTAAAAACAGAGATTAGTAGTCAAAGGGATGTATGGATATAGACAAGTAGGATTGAACAAAGCTCTCCGTGTGGAGGGCTTCTTTTTATTATTTATAAGCCAAAATAATTGATTTTGAGGGCATAAAACAGGAAAAAAATCCAAAACTATAAAAAGGTTGTAATTATTTTTTTCGGAATATCAATTAGATTAAGTTTTTACATACTGGAGGTTGAAGGGAATATTGGGAAAAGGTAAGCACCGCTCAATAAAATGGTCGAGCGTTATTGCTACGTCTGCCACTTCTGTGTTAGCGCTGACTGCATTAGTTACTGTATACCTAACAGTTGCAGCTTGGAAAGTTCAGCAAGGGACGACACGTCCTTATTTTGTACTCAAAGAGTCGCCAAAAGTGGAGATAAGCAATGAACTTAGCTTAGAATTAAAATTTAATAATGTAGGGGTACACCCGGCAGTTGATCTTTCTAGTGAGACTATCGTTTTCGATGAACAATTATCCGCAGAGCCGATTTATAATGATGAGTCATCAATTGTCAACGAGATACCTAAGGACGCTGCTTCAAGCCTGATAATGAATATACCAAGTGACGAAATGTACCTTAAACAATCTAATATTAATGCTCATTTCGTAGTGGTTGATTTATTGTACACAGATCCCATTTTAAATAAGTCTTATAATCAAACGATTTACATGAAGTGGAGCGGAGTGAATGAGGGAAAGATGCAACCAATTGTACACGTACAAGCTGATGAAAAGGAAGAGATTTTAGATTACTTTCAAAAGTATAATATTGATCCAAGATTAAGAAGGCCTTAAAGACAACTAGAAAGCTTCAGGTAGATTTGGCGGTGGCAGGGGAGATCCGGGGATAATTATATGCTGTTCAAAGAAAATTCCTTCAGACTTAAGGGACTGCTCCCAGTATTCAAGAAGATCAAAACGTCGTTCAGGATGATAGCCTAATAAAGTGTGTTTTCCCAAGGATCTAGAGGGAGGCTCATTTTTGACAAGGGATAATCCCATTAAGCAATCTCCGATAATGGTTTCAGCAATCAGTCGGGCATGACGACGATGTTTTCTGGGAGAATGAAGAGCTTCGTGGGGAATTGATGCAGCAACTTTAATAGTCAGGTTGTTTTTTTGGGCCCAGTATAGGGTGAGGGGTGGGATAGCTATTGCTTCGGGAGGAAGAGTACGCAGAGCTCGTTCGGAAAGTGCATGTGGTCCGTGTGTTGGGGTTGCGAGGCCAAGGCTTTTAAACAAATCCAGCTCACGGTTTAGTTTTGCCCTAAACCTTAAGACTAGATTGGCCAACTTTTGACGATGTGGAATATAAGGATAGCAATTTGTTAAGGCTACATCAACTCCTGACTCTATGGAATCAAGAAGTTTAACGAGATTCTCATAGATATCTCCAGACATATCCCCATCGACGAAGAGAGCGCCTTTAACACCTAAATGGCGTGCATAGAGTGCTCCAATTGCCCTCGGGATATCAATTCCCAGGGAGTCTGAGAAGTAGAGAGTGTGAATTCTAGCATCAGGAATTGAACGGACAAGTTCAAATGTCCGATCTGTACAGCCATTGAGTACTAATATGATATGACTGATAGGAAGACGCAGAATGGTGGTCAAGGCAGCCAAGATGCTCTTTTCTTCATTTTGGGCTGGAATGATGCCTGCGAACATCATGGAGACCCCCTTTTACGTAAATTGTTATAATTCTAATATATGCCGTTTTAGTTAGGTTCGACATAGGATATGGAGATATAGCAAATTTACTATCAACTATGATGAAACTCTAGCTAAGAGTTAAGATGGCCGATGTTAGAATTACCAAAGAGGGGGTCAGACTGATGATTCAGGTTGGGGATGTTGTAGCACGTCTATCACATCAGCAGGATGTCTATTTCCATGTTTATAAAATACAGGGCAACAATTTTAAAGGCAAAGGATCTAACTCTGTGATTCTTAAAGGACTTAATTTAAGGTTATTGGCAGATGCCCCCATCTCGGATCTTGTGTTGAAGAGTCCTGTAGAGGTTGCAAATTATGAACGGGAAGATCATAAAATGATTTATCAAAAGTTACACAAACTGACAAGTCAGAGAAAAGTAGAATTCGACGATCAAAAAGAATTCTTTGAAATACCTGGCCGAGTTTTGCAGCTTGATGGGGATCAGGAATATTTGCAGCAATGTATTAAGACCTATCGTCAAATGGGAATTGAGGCTAAAGGGATTTGCAAATCAGAAATAGAGCAACCGAGAGTAATACGCAAAATATTGCAAGAGAACCCTACGGATATATTAGTGTTGACAGGGCATGATGGGTTGATTTCAGGAAAAAAAGATTTTCATAGTATGGACAGCTACCGGAGTTCTCGTTATTTTGTGGAATCTGTTTTAGAAGCTCGGCGTTTTCAGCATAATAGAGATGCACTTGTTATCTTTGCAGGTGCCTGTCAATCAAATTATGAAGCGATTCTATCAGCAGGAGCAAATTTTGCTTCATCGCCTAAACGCATGCTAATTCACGCTTTCGATCCAGTATTTATTGTTGAGAGAATTGCATTTACCCCAACAGATCAAATTGTTTCTGTAAAGGATATTTTAACCCACACAATTACGGGAACAGACGGAGTAGGGGGGGTAGAAACAAGGGGACAGATGCGAAGGGGTTATCCGCGAAGCCCGTATTAAACAAATAAGGCTAGACACGGGGACGGTTCTTGTCTTAAGACGAGAGGACCGTCCCCGTGTCTAGCGTAACGCCCATCAATGTTATGCCTGTATGATTACGGGAGTTTCGGTTTCGATAATTTGGTAGAGCTCTTCTACGTCGTGATTGTACATACGAATACAACCTTTTGATACCGCTTGCCCAATGCTCATGGGGTTATTGGTGCCATGAATTCCATAGTAAGGGATAGATAGTCCCAGCCAGCGGGTGCCGAAGACTCCGCCGGGCTGCATTGTTTTGGTGGCGATATAGTAATTGCCTGGAGGAGTAGGGGTTGACTTCTTGCCGACTGCTATAGGATAGGAACGAATTCGTTGATTGTCTTTATAGAGTTCAAGCAATCGACTAGCTGTATAAATATAGATTTGATAGTTGGGCATAGAATAGAAGCCCCTTTCTTTAGGTAATATATTTCTTAACTCATGGTATGTTTATGATTTCTGAATGTTCGCTTGCATAATTAAACCCTTTTTAGGTGGAAAATAAGTCAGACTGGAGGGATCAGTTTTGACAGAACGTGTTGAAGGAAAACTGCTTATTATTGGTGGAGCAGAAGATAAGAAAAACGAGTGTAAAATTTTAAAGAGATTTGTTGAGGAATCAGGAGGTAGAGAAGCACGGATTACCGTATTGACCGCTGCGACGGAATATCCTCTTCAGGTGGGGACAGAGTATTATTCATTGTTTTTACAACTAGGGGCTAAGGAAGTTCAGGTTCTGGATGTTTCAGACCGTACACAAGCTAACAGACAAGGAATTGAAAAAGAATTTGAACAGTCGACAGGGATTTTCTTTACAGGGGGTGATCAACTAAGAATAACTGGATTGCTGGGTGGTACGTTGCTAGGACGTAAGCTTCAATTATTATATGAGAACGGGATCATTATTGCAGGAACAAGTGCAGGAGCATCTGTCATGTCCGATACAATGATTGTCGGTGGAGAAGCAGGAACCGCCAAGAAAAACACTTTATCTATGGCTCCGGGGCTGGGGCTCCTTCGTTCTGTAGTGGTAGATCAACATTTTGCCCAACGAGGGAGAATTGGCAGACTTTTATCGGCGATTTCTCAGAATCCCTATGTACTGGGAGTGGGTATTGACGAGGATACTGCCATTTTAGTTCAATCAGATGCCAGTTTTTCAGTGATAGGAAGCAATACAGTAACAGTCGTTGATGCATCAAC
>JGI2924J29684_1078483_pt1 | contig 56043 bp, 49 predicted proteins | sample BenlonsequencITS_FD_29684 | JGI IMG/M metagenome (IMG submission 29684) | reverse complement strand
CAATAAGTGTGTTACAGGAACCTCTCTGACAGCTTTATTAGTATACGATATCTTTACTGTCATTGTCAACTCTTTTTTTACAAAATGTTTCTGTTTTTCAATTATATTACTGCTAAATAACAAATTTTATTGTGTAACAAAAATGAACTAATTTTCTTTTTTGAAAGTTATATCTATATATTTAGTATTAAAATCGTTTTAGAGTCTATGTCATTGTACCAATCAACCCCTAGAGACTAATCAATTATCTAGGGGTTGGGTAATTTTAAATATTACAACTTTGATAAGTAAGTAGGTATTGATTTTACTACTCATTTACTTCTAAACGTTATAGTCTATAATGTAATGTCAAATCTTATTATCAAAACATTATTTATTTTCTATTGAATGAGTATAACCATAAGCTAAGTAGATTAATGTTCCAATAATTGTGGCAATAGCAAAAGCAATCCAAGTAAAAGCTTTATATTGGCTCATAAATGATAGACAAATGATAATTGCCAACATTGGTAGGAATGGTACTAGAGGAGTTTTAAATTCATTTGCTTTTGGTTCTCCTTCTATTCTTCTGAGTTTAATAATTGCACCCGACAGAATAATTAAATATGCTAAAGTACAAATATTAACAAACTCTGCTAGACTCGATAAAGGAAATATTCCCGCACAAATCATAGCAAGTAGTCCAGTGACAAGAGTAGCATTTTGAGGCACTTTATTTTTTTTAGTGAGAGTATAAAGTGATTTAGGTAATAAACCATCTCTACTAATACTGTAAATTGTTCTAGCTAATGCATAGGTCATAGAAATACATACCGTAATAAGAGTCAAAATAGCAACTATCGACACATAGTCAGCTGCCCAATAAAGTCTAATATTTCTTAAAGCAAAAGCCACCGCGTCTGGAACATTTAATTTAGTGTAGTGTACAATTCCCGTTAAAATAGTGGTGACAACTATATAGAGTGCTGTTACAATAATCAAAGATAAAATGATGCCTTTAGGGATTGTTTTTTGTGGTTCTTTCACTTCATCAACTGCCATTGAAATAGATTCAAATCCTAAAAATGCAAAGAACATAACAGAAGCACCAGCAAAGATACCTGTTTTACCTCCAGTAATTTGTCCTACACCATATGGAGCAAAATGAGACCAATTATTGTGATCAATAAAAAAAATGCCTACAAAGATAAATAAAGCCAGTGCTGAAAATTTTAAAATAACTAAAAAACTATTGAATCTCAGGGCTAATTTCGAATTCATTAGGACAATCCCTGTCACGAAAAACATCACTAAAACAGGAAGAATATCTATGTAAGTTCCATTCTTAAGATTGAACGTGCCATTTAAAGCGTTTGGTAATACTATATTATAATTGGCAAGTAATCCTTTTAAATAACTTCCCCAGCCAACAGCAACACTAGATATAGCTGTTAAAAATTCCATAATAATATACCAGCCAACAAGCCATGCTGGAAACTCTCCCAAGGTTGCATAAACATAACTATAAGCACCACCGTTAGAAGGCATACGAGACGCAAATTCTGCATAAAATAAGGCTAAAATTCCAATAGCAATCGCGGAAATGATAATCGATATTGTTAAAGCAGGACCTGCATACTTAGCAGCGCCTATGCCAGTAACTGTAAAGATACCTGTTCCAACCATTGAACCTAGGCCTAAAAAAACTAAATCAATAACTTTGAAGTGCCTTTGCATTTCTGTTTTATTGGAATATTTCTTTTTTTTACGAAAAATAGTCATGTTATCACCTTCTATAGTAAATGATTTTCTACTAAGTGTATCATAGTTAGTAATGATTGTAAATTTCATCTTATTGGTTGACTGAAACTTTTGCTATCTTCTGTTCTTCTATTATTCTAAGAAAACACTAATAGATTTTTCAAATGGCTTTAACAATTTTCTAGTTTTAAATACCAAAGTCTTTCTCACTTTAAGTAATAAAGAAAAAAAGTATGTCATCTTCTCATTTCTAGCAATTAGGCACCTATTACAATTCATAACGTTTACAAGGATATTGTGTTGATAAAAAAGCTGAACTTAATCTATAAGTTCAGCTTTTTTATATCATTCTGCAGATTCAGATTCTGTCATTTTATTTTTAATTTCGTCATAAGATAACGCATGAGCTTCATTATCATCAGTTTCTAAATCAACTGGCATTTTACCAGTTTCATAAATTGATTTAATTTGTGCAGCGTCTAGAGTTTCATATTTGAGAAGAGCTTCAGCAATCAATTTATGAGTATCTCGATTCTCATTGATGATATCAGCTGCTTGATTACGAGCTTGATTTAAGAGTTCACGAACCTCATCATCAATCATTTGAGCTGTTTGGGCAGAGTAAGCTTTTTCAGGAGAGATCTGTCCTGGCATCATCGCATGGTTACCTTCATATTGAACTGGTCCAAGCTTTTCACTCATACCATATTCCGTAACCATGGCCCTTGCTATCTGAGTAGCTTGCTCAAAGTCATTTGACGCACCTGATGTTTGAGCATTAAAAACAATTTCTTCAGCAACACGACCACCCATCAATCCTGCTAATTGCTCTTTCAGATCTTCTTTAGAAAGAAGCATTTGATCTTCTTTTGGAAGAGCGATCATATAACCACCTGCTCGTCCACGAGGTACAATAGTTACCTTGTGAACTACACGCGCATTAGATAAAACTAAACCAACAATAGTATGACCAGCTTCGTGATAAGCAACCATTTCTCGCTCTTTTTGCGAAATAGTGCGATCTTTCTTTGATGGTCCAGCAATAACACGATCTTCAGCTTCATCAATATCACTAGCATCAATTTTAATTTTATTTCTGCGAGCAGCAACCAACGCAGCTTCATTTAAAACATTTTCAAGATCAGCACCTACAAAACCTGGAGTCTGTTGGGCTACTACTTTCAAATTAACGTCATTTGCAAGTGGTTTATTTTTAGCATGAACACGTAAAATGGCTTCACGTCCTTTAACATCAGGGCGACCAACTAAAACCTTACGATCAAAACGACCTGGTCTTAGTAAAGCTGGATCTAAAACATCACTACGGTTAGTTGCAGCAATAACGATAATGTTCTCATTACCCTCAAAACCATCCATTTCAATGAGTAATTGGTTAAGGGTCTGTTCTCGTTCATCGTTACCGCCTCCCATGCCAGCACCACGACGACGACCTACAGCGTCAATTTCATCGATAAAGATGATCGCACGCTCAGCTTTTTTAGCATCCTCAAATAAAGAACGAACACGACTAGCACCTACACCGACAAACATTTCGACAAAATCCGAACCTGAAATACTGAAAAATGGCACTCCAGCTTCACCTGCTACAGCTTTAGCTAGTAATGTTTTACCAGTACCTGGAGGCCCCTCTAGAAGAACTCCCGCTGGAATCCGTGCTCCTAGTGATTTATATTTTTTAGGATTTTTCAAAAAATCAACAACTTCTACTAATTCTTGTTTTTCTTCTTCGGCACCAGCAACGTCTGTAAATCTCACTTTAACATTACCTTTTGATTGAGATTTTGCCTTATTTTTGCCGAAACTCATAGCACCACGAGCTCCTCCACCACCTTGATTCATCATCATCATCATGAAAGCAGCAAAAATAACAATAGGTAAAAAGCTCATTAAGAAGGTAATCCAAGTACCACTTGAACTTTCCTGCTTAACTGTAAGCTCTGTTCCATTTTTATCAGCTGCTGCTGTCATTTCTTTCAAGATGGTATCACTAGGTAATACTAAAGATGAGAACTCTGTTACCTGTGTTGAAGCTCTTCCACCTAAAAATGATAGTCCTGAATTAACTGTCACTTTTTGAGGTTTCTCATATTTCCCTTTAACTTCAATAATACTACCGCTAGGCTGATAACTTAAAGATTTTATATCTCCAGCCTTAAGATGTTTAATTAATTTGGAATAACTAATCTGTTGGCTTTGTGTGCTGGTTCCCTTAAGATAAAATTGAAATCCTGTGATGACAACAATAATCATCAATATATATATAAAAGAATTTTTAACAAAACCATTATTTTTATTATTTTTCATACAGTAAACATTGACCTTTTTCTATTTTGAATAGACTTCTTCTTTTAATACACCTACGTAAGGAAGATTGCGATAATTTTCTGCGTAATCTAAACCAAAGCCTACGATAAATTCATTTGGAATATTGTAACAAACATAATCTGCTTCAATTTTAACAACACGACCTTCAGGTTTATCAAACAGTGTTGCAATTTTGATAGTATTAGCTTTACGGTACTTAAACATATCTCGTAAATATTTTAAGGTGCGACCGGTGTCAATAATATCTTCAACAATTATGATATCTCTTCCTTCAATATTGGTATCTACATCTTTTAAAATTTTAACTTCACCACTGCTAGATGTACCGCCATGATAACTTGATACTACCATAAAATCAATTTCAACATGAGTATCGATGTGTTTCATTAGTTCTGCCATAAAAGGAACTGATCCTTTTAATACACCAATCATAAGCGGATTTTTTTCTTGATAATCTTTTGTTAATTGTTCTCCTAATTTTTTAGTTTTCCGAATAATATCATTTTCAGAGTAAAGAATTTTTTGAATATCTTGCTCGAGCATGCTGTCACCCTTTTTCTAATTTATCAATATACAGTTTAGCCAACATTATATCATGTTTACAAGCTTTTCTCAAATAAGTTTTATTACCTATCAATACAAATATAATCTGCTCATCTTGCTCTCCAATAATAGCATTTTGACGTTCAGCTATTGTGAATTTTTCATCTATAAATAAACGTCTTATTTTTTTTGAAAAGTGACCAAAAGAAATATAATCTCCAGATTGGCGACTTCTTAATTTAATAGACGATAAACTAAATAAAGGTATACTTACCTGTCCTTGATCTTCGTTACTTTTTGGCATAAATGAAAAATAATAATCTCTGTAGCATAAGTTACTATCGTATTCTAACATTTTTTCTTCTTTAACTAACTCAGTCTTAGGAACGATTTTTGTAATTTTAAAAGAGAATTTATCAATGAATATATAATAGTCTTTTTTGAGATAATAATAGCCTTGTTTAGCAGTTTGGATAATTTGCAATAATTGAGTAAATTGAGATTTTTTTAAATCTAAATCTGGAAAACCTTCTAAATAATCTTGTAACAAAAAGTATTGAATTGACTTAGATTGCTCATTAAATTCTGTTAAATCAGTGGTAGTAATATGATTTGTTAGCTCCTTAAAAGCTTGAAAAAGTAAGCTATTTTCAAGTGCTAATTGATTTAATCCCTGAATGAACCTAGGATTTTCCTGCTTTAACAGTGGTAAATAATTATTTCTAACTCTATTTCTTAAAAATGATAATTCTCTATTTGAAGAATCTTCAAAATGAAAAATTTCTGGCAAGTCCTTTTTTGAGAAAGTTAAAAAAGGTCTTATAAGTTGACCATTGGCAAATGGTTGCACGCTTTTTATACCCGACAAGTGCCTCAATCGGCTTCCTCTAATTAGCCTCATCAAAATAGTTTCTGCTTGATCATCTGAATGGTGAGCTGTTACTAAAGCTGAATAGTTATTTTTTAACATAATACTCTTAAAAAAAGCATAGCGCCAATCACGTGCTGCTTTTTCTGAAAATATTCCTTCAAAATTAGAAACATAAATAGGTATGTCATGTTTTTTAGCCCAACACTTTAAATAAGCTTCTTCTGAATCTGATTCTGATCTTTGTTTGTGATTAACATGAGCAATACCAATACGAATTTTCAATTTGTCTTGAAACAGGTATAAAAAGTGCAATAAATTCATTGAATCTACTCCACCAGATACGGCTATTAACACATGTCTATGATTTTTAAAGTAGGCTTTATTTTTTATTTCATTAAAAATTTCTTGATAGGTCATCATTTTAAAATACCATAAACGTCATCTGCAATAGCCGTAATATCTTCATAGGTTGATTTATTTGTAAAAATAGACAAAATAAATGGAGTATTACCGTAAACAATAGCAACGTCATGTTTATAATCATAAGCATCACCAATTTTATGTGCAACTGGAACAGTAATATTTTTTGTGATACGTTGTTGATCAAATTCGGTATTTGAAAGGTAAGAAATAATTTGGCCTTTTTGATGATAAATAGCTTCCATCATATTTGCAGCTGAACGAGAAGTTAATAAGCGCTGCTCCATATCCCAATCGATACCTGATAAAGCTTTTATCTCTGAGCGGAAAGCTTTATCATACTGATGACATAGATAATAACCTAAAATATTAGTTGCTACATTATCCGATTGTTGTGCTACAGCTTTCAGTAGGTCTTCAACACGATAATCTTTATTATCAGCTATTTTACTAATTTTACCACTTCCCAATGGATCATAGTCTCCATAAAAATGATTAACATCTTTAGTATAAGTCAAAGTTTTATTCTCTGCTAATTTCTTTTTTTGTAATTGTTTTTGAACAATATAAAGTGGTGCTAACTTCGAGATACTTGCAGCATACATTTTTTTATCAGCATTAATACCAGCACTTGTTTGTGTGTTGAGTTGCTTTACAAAAATTGAATAATTTGGGTTATTATATTTTTGTAAGAGCATTTCCTGGACTTTTAACATGCGGTTATCAAATTGAACTAGATCTTCTTGTGATGCCCAGCCCTTATCATCAATAAGATAATAAGTTCCATGGTTTGTTTGTGCCATTTGAGTGGCATGAACTTTTTGAGCAAATAAAAAAGAAGAAGGAATTGTTTGCGTACCTAAAACATAAGGGGCTGAATAAAGCCTAAGTTTCTTTTGTGTCCAAAAATAGCTATCTATATCTACTTGATTAAGTACAATATCGTCATAAATCAATTGTCGATTAGCCTCAACATAGGTACCATCAGCTAACTCAAAAACCGGTAAAGATTCTTTGTTAAGCACAAGCGATTTAATAAGTAATGGTTGATTTACACCTAATCTTCCTGCTGGTAGAGTTAAATCACTGTCTTTATAGGCACACGTTTCTTGATAAAGATTTGGATTAGAGGGTATTTGATTATAGAATTGTGTTGATTGAACGACATCTTGTTTCAATTGATAAACAGCATTTTTTGAAAATATAAGTTTTTTTTCTGTACTAATCACTGGTAAAGGAGTCAGAAAAAAAGTCATTAACATAGCCGCTAATAATTTTCTCATATTGACTCCTTTCTAGTTTTTTTGAATATACTGACTTTCTTCTTTAACTTTTTGATTTTCCTGTTGCAGCTCTGCTAATTTTTTATCAGAAAAAGCAAGAAATGCTTCTATTTTTTTTACAATATTGTCCATCATCATTTTGGTAATAGTCCTGGAATAGGATAAATCATTTCTCCTTCACGCGATAAATAGTATTTTGCCCTAGCATATTTTTTGACAAAATTATCATCTTTTAGTCGTTCTGCTAATTGTTTTTCTTTTTTTGTACTCTCTGACAATTCATTATACTCTTTTTTTAATTTAACCACCTGTTGATTTTGCTTTTCAAAATCAACATAACTTTTGACAAGATTATAAGTTGGCAAAATAAATAAAAACATCATACTTACAAGGATCCATCCCATAAAACGATTTCTTTTTTGAGATTCTTCTTCTTCAAATTTTTTTTTGAGATTCTCTTTCTTAATATAATGATTATTTAATTGAACAATACTAGGCTTCTTCATTTAATGTTATCCTTGTTTCACTGATTATCTCATACATCTTAAGAGCATCTTCTTTTTTTGTACTATCTTTTATTTCAATGACTCTTACTGTCAGTAATTTATTTCCAAAACTAATTTCAATGTGATCATTTAGTTTTATATTCGTTGAACTTTTAGCAAGTATCCCATTAACTTTAATTCGTCCCTTATCCGCAACTTCTTTTGCTACTGAACGACGTTTAATAAGGCGCGATACCTTTAGATATTTATCTAGTCTCATAATTTCTCCTACAATCCTCTTCATTTTATCATTTTTATTTTTTAAATGGTAGAAAAGATCCTAATTTCGCAGCAAAGATCTTAGATTTTTGACAAAAGTATAAAGAGCTAGTTCGTTCCATTGTCATTAATACTATTCAGTCTAAAAGTTGTTTCAAATTATTATTTAAAAACTGAATTGTTTTTTCTGATTTTTATCTCACTAAGCCTTTCTCCAAATAACATCAATTCTTCTAAAATTCTATAATCTTTTTGATGGCGAACGTCAAAGACGATATCGATTTTCCCCTGATGTTCACTAATTTTAGCTTTAAGATGGGTTTTCGATAAGGCTTCGAAATAATCCTGAGTCAAGAAATAAGTTAAAGAAGTTACTTCAAATCGAACAATGACCTGATTATTTTTGCGTTCAACTAATTCCGCAAAGGCATTGTCCATATAATGTTTTAGCAGAGCTATCTCTAACAAATAGGCAACTTGATCAGGATACTCTCCAAAACGATCCATAAGCTCATCTTGCAAATTGAGATAATCTTCTCTTGATTGAATTTCTCGAATACGCTTGTAAATGTCAATTTTTTGGCGCTCATCTGCAATATAATCATCTGGTAAATAGGCATCAATCTGAAGATTGATTTCAGTATTGCCTTTTTGACGAACAGTCGTTTTTCCCTGCTTGCTAGCAATAGCCTGTTCCAATAACTGAGAATACATTTCAAAACCGACCGAATCAATAAAGCCACTCTGAGAAGCCCCTAAAATATTACCTGCTCCTCGTATAGACAAATCTCGCATAGCAATCTTGAAGCCTGAACCTAATTCAGTAAAGCCTTTAATAGCCTCTAAACGCTTTTCAGAAACCTCTGTTAGGACCTTATCAGGACGATACATCAGGTAAGCATAAGCAATACGATTACTTCTTCCGACGCGCCCTCGTAGTTGATATAAAGTTGACAATCCCATATGATCAGCATTCTCAATAAACAAAGTGTTTACATTAGAAATGTCAACTCCTGTTTCGATGATTGTTGTAGCCACAAGGACATCATAATCACCATTTATAAAGTCAATCAAGGTATTTTCAAGTTGAATTTCACTCATTTGCCCATGAACAAAACCTATAGAAGCTTCTGGGACTAATTCTTGTAGCTCTGCAACTTTCTTTTCAATAGTGTCAACTTTATTGTAAACGTAAAAAATTTGTCCTCCGCGATCCATTTCACGAATGATAGCTTCTCTAACGAGACCTGGATTATTTTCCAAAACATAGGTTTGAACAGGATAACGATTGGTTGGTGGGGTCTCAATAACCGATAAATCTCGGATACCTAACATAGACATGTGTAAGGTTCTAGGAATCGGAGTAGCTGTTAAGGTTAAGACGTCAACCTTAGTTTTTAATTCCTTTAAAGTTTCTTTATGCTTAACACCAAACCGTTGTTCCTCATCAATCACAATCAATCCTAAATCAGAAAAGACCACATCTTTTGATAGGAGTCGATGGGTTCCGATAATAATGTCAATTTGACCTTTTCGTACACGTTCTAGTGTTTCAGCTTGCTCTTTTTTACTACGGAAACGACTTAAGACGTCAACCTCAACAGGGTAATTTTCAAAGCGTGCTTTGAAGTTTTCATAATGCTGCTGGGCCAAGACTGTGGTTGGAACTAAGACAGCTACTTGTTTGTGATCATTCACCGCTTTAAAGGCTGCCCTCATAGCTACTTCTGTCTTACCAAATCCTACATCGCCTACTAAAAGACGATCCATAGGCTGCATGCTCTCCATATCAGCTTTAATTTCCTTTATAGACCTAAGTTGATCTTCTGTTTCTACAAAAGCAAAATCATCATCAAAAGCGCGCTGCAAGTCATCATCTGGTGAAAATGAAAATCCTTTTTGCTGACTTCTTTCAGCATATAATTTTAGAAGGTCATCAGCAATATCCTCTACTTGTCTAGCGACCTTTTGCTTTGTCTTTTGAAAACGACCATCATTGAGTTTATTAATTTTAGGTTCTTTTCCATCAGCAGAAACGTACTTTGATAAGCTACTAATTTGGTCAATTGGAAGAGAAATACGGTCTGAATTTTGATATTGAATAGTAACATAATCTCGATGGATTCCCTGAATCTGAATCGTTTCAATTCCAAGAAAGCGACCGATACCATGGACATTATGAACCACGTAATCACCTACTGCTAACTCATTGTAATCTTTCAAACGCTCAGCATTGCTAATATTAGATCGTCTAGCGCGTCGTTTGATCTTTTTATGATAAATTTCATGCTCTGTGATTAACGCTAACTTTTCATCAGCAAAATAAAAACCACTGGAGATAGCTCCAATTACAATTTGTGATTCACGTGAAACAATTTGATTAGCACTCACTAAAGGAAGGCGAAATTGGTAATCTTGAAAAGATTTTTCAAGTCGTTCGTAAGCATACTGAGACTCTACCTGTACAATAACCGTTGTTTGATTTTTTTGATACCGTTTAATCTCATCAATCAACAAAGGAAATTGATTAAAAAATTCCTGCATGGCATACTGAGTTAGCTGATGCATCTGATCAAATTTGATATTTCCAAGTCCCTTATGAAAATTTGAAAAGAAGGTCGCTGGCTTATAGTGCCTAAGCTCTCGATAATTATCTGTAAAGTAGTTAAGATTGGAAAGAGCCTTTCCTTGCTGTAAATCTTCTGTCAAGAGATTAGCAATCTCTAAATCAAATCTTGCATTTTTATCAACTAGTTTTTGAAAATCATCAAAAAAGATTGGCGTTCCCTTAGGAATATAATCTAATAATGACCACTCTTTTTCATAAAATAATGATTGAAATTTACGGATATCCTTATGTTTAAAACCGTTTTTTGAAACAGCTAATACATCTTCTAAATAAGATTTTTTATCATCTTGTGCTGTTTGTAGAGCCTTTTCTAATTGCTCAATGCCACGTTGAAAATCACTAACCTCAAAAATAAGATCACTTGCTGGATTAATAAAAATACCTTCTAGTTGTTCAAAAGATTTTTGAGTTTCTGGATGAAATTGCCTAATACTATCAATATCATCGCCAAAAAATTCCAATCGATAAGGCAATTCTTGTGTAATCTCATAGATATCTAAAATATCCCCTCGACGGCTAAATTCTCCTGGACTAATAACCTGTGAGACCTTCTGATAGCCAATTGTCATCAGTTGTTTAGTAAGAGTATCACTATCATAATCTTCTCCAACTGTTAGTTGAATCTGACTCTTTGTAAAAACATCTGGGTTTGGCAATAAAATTCTTAAGCCTGATAAACTAACAATTAAAACGCCCTGAGATTTAGGATTCCTTAAAAATTGCAGGGTTTCTATTCTTGATAGAGCTTTATCCATTGACGCAAAGATAAATTCCGCTGCAGCCACATCGTCTGCAAAAAATTGGAAAACAAGTTCTTCATCAAGTAAACTAGATAAATCGCTGGCTAATTTTTCAACCTCATTTTGAGTTGATGTAACCACAACTATTTTTTTTTGATCATCTAAATAAGCGGAAGCTATAGCCAATGTTTTACTTGAACCCGATAACCCCATTACCAGTTGTCTTCCTAAGGTGGTTAATCCAGAGTGCCAGGATTGGACTTTCTTATTCTGACTAAATAATTCTAAAATATCCATGATTATCCATTAAATTTCTGCATTGTTTTTTCAAAATCATTTTCTTGTAAATAAAACTTGACAGCATTGACAACTCTGTCAAGAGTTAACGAAATAGCAATATTATCTTCGGTATTGAATTGGCCCATCACATGGTTAATAACAGTCATACCTTTTAAAGGTCGTCCAATACCAACTTTGATTCGGTTAAATTCCTGAGTTCCAATGTGGGCAATGATTGACTTAATGCCATTATGTCCTCCTGCTGAACCCTTACTACGTAAACGTAATTTACTGACTTCCATGTCTAAATCATCATAGATAACAATTAAATCTGTTATGTCAATATTATAGTAGGTTAGTAATGCTTTTACTGCTATGCCGCTATTATTCATAAAAGTAGTAGGTTTCACAAAGTAAACTTTTTCATGATTAATAAAAGTACTTCCTATCTGTGCTTTAAAATTTTTATCATCTGTAAAGGTAACGTCAAGGTTCTTGACAATATTGTCAATAGCCATAAAACCAATATTGTGCTTTGTTTTTTCATATTTAGAGCCTGGATTTCCCAGACCAACAATCATTTTTACCATATTTTCTCTTTCTAAAATGCCAAAAGGGCTGGAATGTTCTTCCAACCTTCTGATATTGTTTTAATATAATTACACATTAAATCTGAATTCCATGATGTCCCCATCTTGGACAACATATTCTTTTCCTTCTTCACGCAAGCGTCCAGCTTCTTTGACGGCTTTTTCTGAACCGTAGGTCATTAGATCATCATAAGACATGGTTACTGCACGAATAAAACCTCTTTCAAAATCTGAATGGATAATACCAGCAGCTTGTGGAGCTTTTATACCACGCTTAAACGTCCAAGCACGAACCTCTTTTTCACCTGCTGTAAAATAGGTTCCAAGGCCTAAGAGATGATAAGCTGCTCTGGTTAATTTATCAACGCCTGATTCAGTAAGACCGATAGCTTCCAAAAATTCTTCTTTATCCTCATCGTCAAGCTCTGAAATTTCTTCTTCTGCACGCGCTGAGATAACAACTACTTCAGCATTTTCAGTAGCTGCAAAGTCACGAATTTGTTTGACATAATCAATACCATCTGGATTAGCAACTTTATCTTCATCGACATTAGCTACATATAAAACAGGTTTAGTTGTTAATAAAAAGAGACCTTTAACAACTTTTGCTTCATCTTCTGTAAACTCAATTGTCCTAGCTGATTTCCCATCTTCCAAAACAGGTTTAATCTTTTGCAAAACATTAAACTCTGCTACTGATTCTTTATCTTTTTGAGTTCGTGCCATTTTTTCAACACGCGCATAACGTTTATTGATTGACTCTAAATCAGCTAAGATTAATTCAAGATTAATAGTGTCAATATCTGCTATAGGATCAACGAAAGCATCCTCACGACCTTGTTCACGCATGACATTTTCATCATCAAAAGCACGTACCACATGAACAATAGCATCGATTTCACGAATATTAGCTAAAAATTTATTTCCTAGACCTTCCCCTCTAGAAGCACCTTTAACGATACCTGCAATATCAGTAAATTCAAAGGTTGTCGGAACTGTTTTTTTAGGTGTAATCAATTCTGTCAATTTTTGCAGACGCTCATCTGGAACCTCTACCATACCAACATTGGGATCAATAGTCGCAAAAGGATAATTAGCAGCTTCTGCTCCTGCTTTTGTAATTGCGTTAAATAAGGTTGATTTACCAACATTTGGTAAGCCTACAATACCTGCTGTTAAAGCCATTTAGCGAATCTCCATTCAAATTTCAATCAAGATTATTATACCAAAAAATAGAAGAAAAAGCGGTATGAATAAGAAGAAAATTTCAGATTTGCTTATCATTATGCCACTCTTTCACCTTCATTTAAATTATCAAAGTTTGGTGTATTATTCTCATTTTGATATAGTTTGCCGAGAAACTAAGTAACTGTGCTACAACTTTCGTCATTGTCAATGGCCATCTTTCTTCTTTCGATAACATTAGAATAGCTAATTTTCCAACGGCATACTAGCAATTTTTTAGCAAAGTATTGGTTGCAAATATAGCTAGAATTATTTATTTAAAAGGACTTTCATGGTTGCAGTACTTTTTTTAATTTTCGCTCAAAATCATAACGACTCATCATAATCACATGCTGACAGTTAGTACACTGAATTTTAATATCAGCTCCTACTCTCAGTACCTTCCATTGATTAGCCTTTTTACCAGTTTCTTTAATTACACAAGCATGAGGTTTTTTCATTTCAACAAATGATCCAATTTGATACATTCCCTTTTCTCCACTTATATTATCGTTAATATTTATAATAACAAAAAAACTCCTAAAAGGGAGCTTTTTCTTACTTAGTTTGTTCGTACTGGTGTAATTAATTGGATAAAACTTTCTTCCTCATCGCCTGGTGTTAGGGTGAATGGTCGAACTGGTGATAAGAAATGAATTTTTACTGTTTCACTTTTAATAGCTTTTAAAGACTCAATAAGGTAAGTTGGATTGAAGCTGATAGTTAAATCACTACCAGACTGACTAACAATATCTAAATCCTCGTTTACCTTACCAACCTCAGGTGAGTTAACATGAGCTGAAATATGATTTTGAGTAATCTCAAGCTTAACAGTACCATTTTGAGTAGCATTAGAAATCAAGAAGGCACGTTCCATAGCGTGGCGAAGGGATTGGGTATTGAAAACAACCTCCGTCTCAAATTCTGTCATTAATAAACGGTCTGTATCGGGATAATTTCCTTCTAAGAGGCGTGTATAAAAAGAAATGTGTTCACTTCTGAACAAGATTTGGCTTGGTGAGAAAAATACCTCAACGGTCTCAATATCATCTGTAAATACTGCTGAAAATTCTCTCAAAGATTTACTTGGAATAACTACATCAAAATCTGCTGAAGTATTGTCCAAAGTGATTAAACGTTGGCTCATACGATGAGAGTCAGTCGCTACTGCTTTAAAATCTTTATGATTACTTAATACAATATGAACTCCTGTTAAAATAGGACGACTTTCTTGTAAACTGGCTGCAAAAGCTGTTTCAGCAATAATAGACTTCAATAATTTTGTTTTTAAAATCAAAGGATTTTCTGTTGATACTTCTTGTAGACGAGGATACTGGTCAACATCTTTTCCTTTTAAGGTAATCTCTGATTTACCACTGGTTAAAACAACTTGGTGTTGTTCAATTTCTTTAACATTTATACTAATATCTGGCAAACTTGAAATAATATTAATAAAAAAACTAGCTTCTAATAAAATAGCTCCTGGAGAGGTAATTAGCAAACCAGCATTTTCATTACTTACAGGAATAGTGTTTTCAATTGATATTTGACCGTTAGACCCTGTTAAAGTTACTCCTGTAGAAGTGACTTCAATTTTTATTGATGAAAGAATAGGAATGGCATTTTTAGTGCTAATAGCACGTTTAGTTGTATTTAAAGCATGAATAAATAATGTGCGATTAATTGAAAATTGAATCATGAGAACTCCTTTATTTAATAAGTATAATAATAAGTAGTAGTAGTAGGTCTTGTGTATATAGTGGATAACTCTAAATAAACGAGAGAATCCAAGACTAAATGGATGTTCACAACTTGTGGATAACTATTTCATAAAAGATATTCTTTTCCACATGTTATTTAATTTTGTTTTTTATGGTTTCAATTTCGATCCTAAGGCTTTCGTCCTGGCTGATCATGTTTTTGATTTTATTATAGGCATGGAGTACTGTTGAATGGTCTCTGCCACCAAATTCTTTTCCAATTTTAGGAAGACTGTTATCTGTCATTTCACGTGCTAAAAACATAGCTACTTGTCTTGCTAAAACAATATTTTGTGTTCGTTTAGTAGCTTTAATTTCTTTGACGGTAACACCGTAAAATTTTCCAACTTGCGCTTGAATTTCTTCGATGGGAATAACTGTCATTTTAGGTCCATCTTGCTTTCTGGCGCGAATAGCTTCGGCAGCAATGTCAACAGTAATCGTGTCAATTTGTTTGAAATTAGCAACCAGACTAATATCTTTTAAGGCACCTTCTAAATCTCTGACATTAGAATCAAATTGACCAGCCAAATACTCAATGGTATCTTGAGGAAAAATAAAGTTATATTCTTGAATTTTATTTGTCAAAATAGCCACTCGTGTTTCAAAATCAGGAGGTGTGATATTGACTGTTAATCCCCATTTAAAACGAGTAACTAATCGATCTTCTAAATCATTGAGATGATCTGGTGTACGGTCGCTTGTTAGGACAATTTGTTTGTTATTATTATGAAGTGCATTAAAAGTATTAAAGAACTCTTCTTGTGTTCCAGAGAGCGTTTTTTTAGCTAAAGATTGGATATCATCAATAAGGAGTAAATCTAAATTACGAAATTTTTCTTTCAATTCATCCATGGTATCAAGGCGAATATGGATAACAAACTCATTAATAAAGTTTTCAGCTGTGATATATTTAATTCGAGCATTTGGATTTTCTAATAGTACAGAATTACCAATAGCATTTAATAAATGGGTTTTTCCAAGCCCAGGGCCACCCCAAATAAACAAAGGATTATAGGTAGTTCCAGGAGTATTAGCTACTGCTATTGAAGCAGCAACAGCCCAACGATTTTCATCTCCTTGAATAAAGTTTTCAAAACTATATTTCGAGTTTAAATCTGAAGTAACAGTAGGCAAAGAATTTAAGGCTTGCTGCTTAGGTTTTTGGTTGATTTTGGTCTGATTTTGCTCAATCATTAGGTCTTCTTCGAAAACATAGTCAACAGAAATTTGAGCGTTATAAACTTCAAAACCAGCAGTAAGAATAACATCTTTAAGATTTTTTTCCCAAAAGAGCTCTTTCATTTGATCTAAGTAAATAGTTGCAATATGCTTATCGACCTTTAATAGACGGGCATCATGAACAAAAAATTCATAAGTTGCCTGTTTTAATTGACTCTGAGCTAATTCCAAGACCCTGTTCCAAAAAATTTGTTCATTTTCAGTCATACTAGGTTCCTTCTTGTGGATAATTCTAGAACTATTCTACCATAAACTATTCTAGTTTTCCACAGAACGATGGATAATAGTTAGTTTTTCCACAACCTGTGGAAAATAAATTAACACTGTTAATTTGGGTTCTCCACAACCTGTGGAAAAGCCATTTTAAGGGGACACCGCTATTGTTTTCAACTATTTTTCATGTGGAAAACTAAAAAAGAAAAAACAGAATATCAACAAGCTACTTTAGCTTGTTGATAATTCTGTTTAATTCATCATCATTGGAAAAAGATATCTGAAGGTACCCACTATGGTTTGCTGTCAGCTTCATATTGACAGAGAGTCCCAATGATTTAGCCAATTGTTTCTCTAAAGAAGTGGCAAAAATATTTTTAGTTTTTTTAGATAGCTTCGAACTTGGAGTAGAAGTAACCAGTTGCTCAATTTGCCTAACACTTAGGCCTTCATTTTGTATTTTATGAGTGAGGTACAGTTGTTGCTTATCATCACTCAAAGTTAAAAGAGCACGCGCGTGTCCCGCACTAATTTTTCCTTCTTCAATTGCTTTAATGATAGGTGCTGGGAGTTGTAACAGACGTAAGGTATTGCTAATATAAGGTCTTGATTTTCCCATATATTTAGCAATCTCATCGTGAGTCATGTGTTTTTTTTCAACCAATAACTGATAGGCTTTAGCTTCTTCGATAGCGTTAAGGTTAGAACGTTGTAAATTTTCAACTATAGCTTGTTGCATGCTCTCGAGTGTGGAGATCTTCTTGATGATAGCTGGAACTTTTTTTAGACCAGCCATTTTTGAAGCTTTAAGTCGTCGTTCTCCAGCAACTAACTCATAGCCAAAAATGTCAGATTTTCGAACAATAATAGGTTGAATGAGGCCGTTTGATTTAATAGAAGTTGCTAGGTCTTGGAGTTCTCTTTGATTAAATTGTATCCTTGGCTGATAGGGATTTGTAACAATATCTTCAATTGGTAGGTCTATCAATAATTCTTTTGTCATAAGGGAGTTCCTGGATAGAATAAGAAACATAAAACAGTCCTTTGGACTGTTTTATGTGATAAAATGTAATAGTATTTAGGTAGCTTGTTTACTGCGTTTTAGTCAAATCTTGAGTAGTTTTTGTTAATTTGATATCTGCTTTTTTCTTTGTAGTTCCTCTATAAAAAGTTACTTTAATAGTATCATTAATATCGTGTCCGTATAGACTACTTTGTAAATCACTAATTGAATTAACTGTTTTGCCATCAATTTCTGTAATCACATCGTACTGAGCAAGTTTGCCAGATGCCGGCATTCCTTCCTTAACTTCTGCTACTACAATACCACCAGTTACACTAGTTGGAATATTAATTTGACTAAGAGCATTTGTGGATAAGTCATTTAAATTGACCATGGATATTCCAAGAGCAGGTCTGATAACTTCACCATTAGTTTCTAGTTGTTTAATAATTTTAATAACATCAGTAGATGGGATAGCAAAACCAATTCCTTCAACAGCACCACTATTACCGTTGCTACCAGTTGGGGTAGAAGAAATTTTACTTGAATTAATTCCGATTACTTGCCCCTCAATATTAATTAGTGGTCCACCAGAGTTTCCAGGGTTAATAGCAGCATCTGTCTGAATAGCATTTGTTGAGACAGTCTCACCATTCTCGTTTTTTAAAGTTACAGTACGACTTAAACTAGAGACGATTCCTTGAGTAACAGAATTAGCGTATTGTGTTCCTAGTGGGCTGCCGATAGCAATAGCAACTTCTCCAACATTTAGTTTTGTAGAATCTGCAAATTCAGCTACTGTTTTTATCTTATCTGAAGAGATCTTAACAACAGCTAAATCCGAATAAGTATCAGCTCCAACTAATTCACCAACAACTTTAGATCCGTCTGCCATAAGAATTTCAATTCGTTTAGCTCCGTCGATAACATGGTTATTAGTAACAACGTAAGCGGAGTTGCCATCTTTTCGATAAATGACCCCAGATCCTTCACTAAAAATAGATAATTCAGCATCCTTATTCTCTTTTGAACGCCCTTCTCCAAAGAGTTTTGTATAAGGGTTAGAAAGGGATGAAGAAGGGTTATCTTGATAATTAATAACTGATACAACTGCATTTTGAACAGCTTTGACAGCTTTAGTAGTATTGGTTGTGTTGTTAAAAACCATATTACTAGTTGTTGCCTTACCTGAATTTATTTTTGATGGAGAATGTGGGTAGAGATTATTGAATGTAATAATTGCTATTAATCCTCCTAAAAATCCAATTAGTAAAATACTTAAGGATTTTAAGATATGTTTCATACTTGGCATGTTTTGTCCTCCGAATTATTTGTCCATAGCTTATAGAACTTTGCTTAATTATACCTTAAAAATAAAAAAAAGAAAAGTAATCCACAGCCTGTGGATTACTTTTCTTTTTACTAATAAAGACCTTTGTACAAAGGTTTTTATTAGTAGTTGAAGAAAAATAACTTGTGGATAAATTGTGTAAAAAGTAATGTTCTTGTGATACAATTAAGCTATGAAAGTGAAACTAATTTGTGTTGGAAAACTAAAAGAAAGATACCTCAAAGATGGTATTTCAGAATATCAAAAAAGACTTTCCCGTTTTTGTCAATTCGAAATGATTGAGTTAACTGATGAAAGAACACCAGATAAAGCAAGTTTTGCTGATAATCAATTGATTATGAGTAAAGAAGCTCAGCGAATCCATAAAAAAATTGGGGAACGTGATTTTGTAATTGCATTAGCTATTGAAGGAAAACAGTTTCCTTCAGAGACATTTAGTGAATTAATATCAGGGGTTACTGTTAAGGGATATTCAACTATCACGTTTATTATTGGTGGGAGTCTTGGATTAGATTCAATTATTAAAAAAAGAGCTAATATGCTAATGAGTTTTGGATTGTTAACCTTACCTCATCAGTTAATGCGTCTAGTCCTTACTGAGCAAATTTATCGTGCTTTTATGATTACACAAGGCAGTCCTTATCATAAGTAAGAGAGTGTGAACTGGAATAACTAACTCTTACCACTTTATTAGATAATAGTTCGGTATAATTAAAAGCAAATATTAAAAAAAGACGTACTAAATCCTATCTTTTCAATACACTAAGGTAAATACAAAAAAAGCACTAAAACAGTGCTTTTTTATCTTTGATCCCAGCAGGATTCGAACCTGCGACCGTTCGCTTAGAAGGCGAATGCTCTATCCAGCTGAGCTATGAGACCTTAACCACATCATTTTAACAAAAATTATCTAAAACTGTCAATATTTATTTTGAAAAAACTAGAAAATAACATTATATCCCGCGTTATAAAATGAAGTACAACAAAAAAGACATGTTCGTCTGATATACTAGAATTCCCCAATTCAGTATGGAAAGCAGATGAACATGTCTAATATTAATTCTACCAGAAAATCATCCTATTCTCATCTTTCAGCCACAGAACGGGGTGAAATTGCTGCTTATCTTAAAATGGGAAAGAAACCCGTTGAGATTGCTCGACTTCTGGGTAGTCACCGTTCTACAATCTGCCGAGAAATAAAACGTGGTTCAGTAGATCAGGTAAAGGATAAGAATGGAAAACAAACCTTCTTCAACGCCTATTTCGCTGATAGTAGACAACGTGTCTATGAAACCAATAGATTTGTCTAAGATGGTTAGTATCAGAAAACGTTCTAAGAAAGTCATGAAGACGAATAAGAAGACTTTAGGTAAATCTATCGAAGAACGTCCAGAATATATTAATGATCGTTCTGAATTTGGGCATTGGGAGATTGATTTGGCTCTCGGCAAGAAAACCAAAAGTGAAGCTGTTATGTTGACTTTGGTAGAGCGCCAGACACGCTATGCACTATAGAAGACAAGCAGTCCCAAACCATTAACCGTGCTGTCACGCATCTCATCAGTCAGTATCCTATTGCATCCATCACAGCGGATAATGGTTCTGAGTTTAGTTTACTCTCAGACTTAAAAGCTGTTGACGTTTACTTTGCACATCCCTATTCTTCACATGAGAGAGGAACAAACGAGAACTTCAATGGTCTCCTCAGAGAATATGTCCCTAAAGGAATCTCACTTAATCCACTAACCTCTGAAGAACTTGACAATGATATTACTGCCATCAATGAGCGCCTAAGACGACTTCTTCAATAGCAATCCTCAAAATTCCTGTTTGAGCTATCCCGAACAGCTTAACCTCTGGAACTCTAGTTATCTATGAACTCGTTGCACTTGACTTGACAACTTGCGGTTTAAAAAAAATCAAATTTTTTTTAAAAAAGTATAGACAAAAAAAATCAATCTGCTATAATAGTAAGAGTGTTAAGGAGATATCCTCCAAAACTTCTGGTCCGTTGGTCAAGGGGTTAAGACACCGCCTTTTCACGGCGGTAACACGGGTTCGAATCCCGTACGGACTATCGCAATTGTCATTTTGGCAATTTTTTTCTTTTTCCGGCATAGCTCAGTTGGTAGTAGCGCATGACTGTTAATCATGATGTCGTAGGTTCGAGTCCTACTGCCGGAGTGATAAGATATTTCCTAAGATAATCTTAGGATTTTTTTATTTAGTAAAACAGATACTCAGGTCAAATGCTCAATTTACTAATTATTAAACCACTAAATACAGCATTGTGAACTAACAGGATTGTATTTTGCATTAAAATAGAAGTTCTGTTCTTTAATTGTATAGATGATAACATTAAGTTTAATTACAAACATTAACTGAAGCTTAATTTTTTACATTTTGAAAGCATGTCTCCCATTCAATACTGATGAATATAAGATTATTGTAAGGAGTCAAAAGATTGAAATCGTATCAGCGATGATTATTGTCATTTCAATCTTTGAAAGAGAGTAGTTTAACATTAACCCTCACGAAAAATCTGACCTTTATATTATTTGAGTTTATTAGTAAAATCGATAAAAGCATCTCATGTATTAGAATATTTGTCTAGCTCTTGAGATACTTTTAGTATATTGACTCATTTGCCAAATTGATAAAAAAATCTGATTTTTTCGGACTAAAGTAATTTAGACTTTATATCTATGTACTTATACAAAAGCATATAAGCGATAATTCCTACACAAGATAGAGATAACCCTAATTTAAAACCATTAGGAATAAAGGTAAGGATAACACGTCCCTTTCCTTTAGGAATAGTAACTGATAGAAATCCTCCTTGTGCTTTTTTGACTGGAAGATTTTTCCCATCTTTTTGTGCTGACCAACCTTTATCGTAAGGAAGTGTAAAAATAAGAGAACCTTTCGTTTTTGAATTATAATCAGTGATTACCGTATTACTTTTAGCGTAAGTATGAACATTTTTTTGTTTAATGCTATTCATTGCTTCAAGGTAAGATTCAATAGACAAACTATAAAAATGAGGTTCCTTAAAACTAATTTGTTTATTTTTTGGAAAAACAAACGAAAATGTAGCAACTTTGGCATCGGCGAAATATCCTAAATCAAAAAAAGAGTAAGCGTTATCTGTAGTATATATGAAATTATGATTATCTGTCTGAATACGCATCTCTTTAGCATCAGGATTTGAAAATATAATATTGGGTATGCTAACATAGAGTTGACTATGTTTAGGGATGTTAATTTGATAATTAAGGGTAACGGAGTTTTGATAATCAGAAGCTTGTGCAGATATTTGTCCGTTAAATTGATTAGCACCAGAAATAAGTTGAGCTGGCTGTAAGTTAAAATAGGTTAAAGATTTCCCACTTAGTTGGTTAAGTAATTTGGTTTGGTTATCAAGGGTATTGACATTTAGGTTGACATCTTTGTAAACATTACGTGTTAATATAGCTAAAGGGCTACTATAGTGATTTTGATAAAGAGTAGTATTCCCGCTAGTTTTTAGTTTTGTAAATCCAAATTTATTTGGAGGTCCTTCGCTAAGATTATATTTTATACCAAGTAGACTGTCCATAATAATAGTATTGTTTTGGTATCTAAGGTTTAAATTTGTGCCTTTAGACTGAAATCCCAATCGATCCAATAAAGAACTAGATAGTCTATTTCTTACAGAGGAAAATTGTGAAATGCCGTAATAATTAAATTTCATGCTATCGTTCCCTGTTTGGGGAAGTAGCCTTTCCATTCTAAAAAAAGGTTGACTATTTTTTGACACAGAGTTGACAAGGTTGTTAATATCCTTTAATTGACTATTATATATCTGTCGTGATGGGAATCCCCACTCCTTATTAATTCCTTGAAGCTGGTAGTAGGTGTTTAACCCTGATTCAAGAAGGCTAAAGATAAGTATGAAAGCAGAAATAAAAGTAGATGGGATTTGAGAATTTCTAAACGAAAATAGTGAAATAGTATAACCTAATAATAAAAAAACACTAAGTAAAAAAAGAGTTAAAGGTAGAAAATTATATTGTTGAGAAAAGCTATAAGGAAGAGATGTCAGTATAATGAGGAAAATAAAAGCAAAACCTGCTTTTATTTGAGTCACTTCTTTTAGTCGAGAGAGAGTCTCACATGCGAGTAATAGGATAACTATGGAAAAAGACCAAGCGTAGCGATGCAAAAACATATTTGGTGAGTGCATCCCCTGCCAAAAAAGATCAAGTGGCTGTAGGTAAAAACTTATTATAATAAAAGTTAACAAGCAGGCATTGGCTAATTTTATTTTTAAAGGGATACTTTCTAAAGTAAAATAAATAACACTAAGCATTAGGGGAAATAATCCTACGTAAATCATAGGCAGAGCATTAAACTTGGTAGTATCGTACACTCCTATTGAGAGCTTAGCAGGTATATCCAAAAACCAAGCATTGTTCGTAACTAACTGTTTTATCGGGGATAGATTCTCTCCATAAGTTGACAAATCTAGATAGGTAGGAAGTATTACTAGAGCACTTGTTAAAGCAGCACATATTGACACAGCTGTAAACCTAACAAAAGCGATAAACATTTTGTTAAAATCATTGAGACGTAAAAGACAAACTAAGGCGTAAAGAATACAAAAAAGAGCAATCATGTAGCCAAAGTAGTAATTTTGAATGAATAATAATGATATCGAAAGATAATAAGTTCTGGTTTTATTTTCTGTGATAAGTTTATTTAATCCAAGTATAACAAGTGGAAGAAGAATGAAAACATCTAACCAAGAATTTAGTTCCATTTGACTTGTCAAGAAGCTCATTAAGCTATAAAAAACTGAGATGGAAATCATCAAGAAAGCACTGATTTTTGGATATAATCTATGAAAAGAATAGCATGCAGCTAATCCTATTAACCCAAATTTTATCAAGGTAAACAAATAGATAGCATCTGGCATAGAGGTTAAATTAAAAAAGAAAAGTAATGGAGAAAAGAAACTGCCAAGATAATAACACATTAAAGCATAAAAATTTATCCCTAGTCCGCTTGTAAAGGTATAAAAAAAACTATCAGAACCGTGCATGATGTTACGAAAGTTCTGCGCAAAAATAACATACTGATGAAAAGCATCACTAGCTAGAATTGTTTTATCACTATTATAATAAATGCCCATCGATAGAAGGATGATAAATATAATACTAAGAGGGAACAAAAAACTAGCAAGTCCAGCAATTATCCATTTATTATTATTTTTCATAAATTATATGGTCTTTCGTTTACAAATTTTAAAAAAGAGGCTAGGAAGAGATCTTCTTAGCCACCTCATTTATCATAAGGTTTTATTTCCAAAGTTCAGCAACTCGGGCTTGGACTTCTGGATTGTCAAGGAATTCGTCATAAGTTTCATCTATACGGTCGATAACACCATTTTTTGAAATAACAACGATGTGGTTAGCAATCGTTTGAATAAATTCATGGTCATGACTGGCAAAGATAACAGATTCTTTGAAGTCTTTGATTCCATCATTAAGACTTGAAATAGATTCCAAATCTAAGTGATTAGTTGGGTCATCAAGAATAAGAACGTTTGATTTCAATAGCATCAACTTAGAAAGCATGACACGCACTTTTTCGCCACCGGAAAGAACGTTAACAGATTTTTTAACTTCGTCTCCAGAGAAAAGCATCCGTCCTAAGAACCCACGTAAAAAGGTATCATCATCTTCACCTTTTGAGGCAAATTGACGTAACCATTCAAGAATAGATTCTTCCGTGGCAAAATCTTTTGAATTGTCTTTAGGCAAGTAAGAACGACTTGTTGTCACTCCCCATTTAATGGTTCCTTCGTAGTCAATATCATCTGCTAAAGCACGCATAAGAGCAGTTGTCTGAATATCATTTTGACCAATAATAGCAGCTTTGTCACCTGGACGTAAAATGAAACTGATATTATCAATGATTTTCTCTCCATCGATCGTTACAGAAAGATTTTCAACAGTGAGGAAGTCATTTCCCATTTCACGCTCTGCTTTAAAATTAATAAATGGGTATTTACGGCTTGAGGGAACAATTTCTTCTAATTCAATCTTATCAAGCATTTTTTTACGAGAGGTTGCTTGTTTTGATTTAGATGCGTTTGCTGAGAAACGGGCAACGAATTCTTGTAATTCTTTGATTTTCTCTTCTGCTTTAGCATTGCGGTCAGCTTGTAAACGAGCGGCCAGCTCAGAAGATTGTTTCCAGAAATCGTAGTTACCCACAAAGAGTTTGATTTTACCAAAGTCAAGGTCGGCCATGTGAGTACATACTTTATTCAAGAAGTGACGGTCATGGGAAACAACGATGACTGTATTTTCAAAATCAATCAAGAAATCTTCCAACCATGAAATAGATTGAATATCAAGACCATTGGTTGGCTCGTCAAGTAATAAAACGTCAGGCTTACCAAAGAGCGCTTTAGCAAGAAGGACTTTCACTTTATCTCCATTAGCCAGTTCACTCATATTTTGGTAGTGAAGGTCTTCTGGAATATTTAGATTTTGGAGAAGTTGAGAAGCTTCACTTTCTGCCTCCCAGCCACCTAATTCAGCAAAGATACCTTCTAGCTCAGCGGCACGAACCCCATCTTCTTCTGAAAAATCTGCTTTCATATAGATAGCGTCTTTTTCTTTCATGATATTGTAGAGTTGTTCATTACCCATGATTACAACATCAATCGCACGTTCTTCTTCATAATCAAAATGATTTTGGCGAAGAACAGATAAGCGTTCGTCAGGTCCTAAAGAGATATGACCAGTACTTGGTTCAATATCTCCTGCAAGGATTTTAAGAAAAGTTGATTTTCCGGCACCATTGGCACCGATTAAGCCGTAAGTATTGCCGGCTGTGAATTTGATATTAACATCATCAAATAGTTTTCGATCACTAAAGCGTAGTGATACATCAGAAACTGTAAGCAATTTGTCACCTCATTTTATTTATCTAAGCTTCATTGTACCTAAAATAGTCCCCTTTTTCAATCAGAAAAGGGCTAATCACTACATAGGCAATAAAACGTCTTTGTCTTCACGTTTGTATTGTTTAGTCAAACTAAATCCTCTTCCCATAACTTGAGCTGCTGGCATGACAACAATAAAGGCTGTATCGTCAATTTCGAGGATTTTTTCTTGGAGAGTAGGTAATTCGTGACTTGATACAATAGCCATTAACATAATTTTATCAGAAGTAGTATAACCACCGCGAATAGGAAGTTTAGTCACTCCACGATCCATAACAGTTGTGATATATTCTCGAATAGCTTGATAATCTTTGGAAATAATCATAACATTTTTGGATGAGTCAAAGCCATTTTCCATAACGCTAATCACATAACCAATTACGAAAAGTCCAATCGTAGAATACATCACGTCATCTGCAGAAAGTGCAATAAATCCCATAAGGACACTAATACCATCTACAATTGTCATTGCAACTCCAAGAGATAAAGGAGAGTATTTATGAAGTATTTGTGTTAGAATTCCAGTTCCTCCTGTCGAAGAGTTTCCCCAAAAAACCATTCCTAAACCAATGCCACAGATAATACCACCAAAAATAGCTGCTAACAACTGATTGTGTGTCAGAGTAGGTAATGAATTGGTTGAACGGATGGCAATAGGATATATCCAAGAACCATAAAGTGTTTTAATAAAATTTTGTTTTCCAAGAAAGAAGTAACACATTAATAATAAGGGAATATTACTAGCCATTAAAAAAAGCGACGGACTAATGCCAAATAGAGCTTTTATAACAACTGCAATACCAACCATACCCCCTGATGCAATATGATTGTCGACAAACATTGTATTGAAACCAATAGCTGTTATGAATGAGCCAATTGTGACAAGTAGTAAATCAATCCCTCGTTTTTTCATGCTTTTAATCTCCTTTATAACTGGTTAAAAATAGTAGACTCATTATCTCTTAAATGTACTGAGACCGTCAAGTCATATTTTCAAAAAATCTGGTGAACTTGACAAGAAGTTTAAAATTTCATAGAATAAATCTAAATTAGAAGAGTATTCTTTTCATGTTTTTAGAGAGTTAGTGGTTGGTGCAAGCTAACAACAGAAAAGGTGAAATGGACTAATGATTATTTGAAAGGAAACCATAACTTTCAGGTTGGCACCCCTTACCGTGCAGCTTCTTTCATTGAGAAGATTGAGATAGTATCTCGTTTTGATAAAGCAGATGCTAATTGAGGTGGTACCGCGTATTACTTGTAATAACGCCCTCACGTTTTAATAGCGTGGGGACTTTTTGCTATATCAATAGATAGTTAGGGAGAAAATGATGACAAAACCTATTATTTTAACTGGAGATAGACCAACTGGAAAATTACATTTAGGTCATTATGTCGGAAGTCTTAAAAATCGTGTCTTTTTACAAAATGAAAACAAGTATAAGATGTTTGTTTTCTTGGCCGATCAACAGGCACTGACGGATCATGCTAAAGAATCCGAATTAATTCAAGAATCTATTGGAAATGTTGCCTTGGATTACCTCTCTGTCGGTTTGGATCCGAAGCAATCAACGATTTTTATTCAAAGTCAGATTCCAGAGCTAGCTGAATTGAGCATGTATTATATGAATCTGGTATCATTAGCACGTTTGGAAAGAAATCCCACTGTTAAAACCGAAATTGCTCAGAAAGGTTTTGGCGAAAGTATTCCATCTGGTTTTTTGGTTTATCCAGTATCACAGGCCGCTGATATTACAGCATTTAAAGCGAATTTAGTACCTGTAGGTAACGACCAGAAACCGATGATTGAACAAACACGTGAAATTGTGAGAAGTTTTAATCATACTTACCATACAGACTGTTTAGTAGAACCTGAAGGTATTTATCCAGAAAATGAAAAAGCTGGACGCTTACCTGGTCTTGATGGCAATGCCAAAATGTCTAAGTCATTGGGAAATGGAATCTATCTCTCAGATGATGCAGATACCGTTCGCAAAAAAGTGATGAGCATGTATACTGATCCAAATCATATTAAAATAGAAGATCCTGGTCAAATTGAAGGGAATATGGTCTTTCATTATTTGGATATTTTTGCTAGAAAAGAAGATCAAGCTGATATCGAAGCAATGAAAGAGCATTATCAAATAGGTGGTTTAGGAGATGTGAAAACGAAACGCTACCTTTTAGATATTTTAGAACGTGAATTAGCACCTATTCGTGAAAGACGTTTGGAGTACGCTAAAGATATGGGAGAGGTGTTCCGTATGTTACAAGAAGGTAGTCAAAAAGCAAGAACTGTGGCAGCCAAGACTTTATCAGAAGTGAAGTCAGCAATGGGTATTAATTATTTTTAATGTTTTAGAGAAAAAGCTAAGTTAGTAATGATAAGATAATTACTATTATCAAAACAGGACCTAATTTGTCATTTCTTTACAGGATAGTAGAGATTATGTTTTATATAGTCTTATTTTTGATTAAAAATAAGACCCAAATGAATTTTTTGATTAATAAAAAACGGATAATACTGATATATTATGCTGATAGTGACTTCAGCTGTAGGAATATTTTATTGACAAATGATTTTAGCGTGATATGATAGTAACAATAAAAAATAGACCAGGGTAATATTCCCTAAAAATAAAAGAAAAGAGGATTATCTGGATGTCAAATTGGGACACTAAATTTTTGAAAAAAGGCTACACTTTTGACGATGTCTTGCTTATTCCGGCAGAGAGTCATGTTCTTCCAAATGAAGTTGATTTAAAGACAAAACTCGCAGACAATTTGACATTAAATATTCCTATTATTACAGCAGCTATGGATACGGTTACTGGTAGTAAAATGGCTATTGCAATTGCGCGTGCGGGTGGTTTAGGTGTTATTCATAAAAACATGTCTATTACTGAGCAAGCAGAAGAAGTTCGCAAGGTAAAACGTTCTGAAAATGGTGTCATCATTGATCCATTCTTCTTAACACCTGAACACAAGGTTTCAGAAGCTGAAGAATTAATGCAGCGCTACCGTATCAGTGGTGTGCCAATTGTTGAAACTTTAGCAAACCGTAAGTTGGTCGGTATCATTACTAATCGTGATATGCGTTTTATTTCTGATTACAATGCACCAATCTCTGAACATATGACTAGTGAGCACCTCGTTACGGCTGCTGTTGGTACAGATCTTGAAACTGCAGAACGTATTCTTCATGAACACCGTATTGAAAAACTTCCTTTGGTTGATAATAGCGGTCGTCTGTCTGGTTTAATCACTATCAAAGATATTGAAAAAGTAATCGAATTCCCACATGCTGCTAAAGATGAATTTGGTCGTCTTCTGGTCGCTGCTGCGGTAGGTGTTACCTCAGATACTTTTGAGCGTGCCGAGGCCTTGTTTGAAGCTGGTGCAGATGCGATTGTTATTGACACAGCTCATGGTCATTCGGCTGGTGTTCTTCGTAAAATTGCTGAAATTCGTGCTCATTTCCCAAATCGTACTTTGATTGCTGGAAATATTGCCACTGCTGAAGGTGCGCGTGCTCTTTATGATGCAGGTGTTGATGTTGTTAAAGTGGGTATTGGTCCCGGATCTATCTGTACCACTCGTGTGGTTGCAGGTGTCGGTGTTCCTCAAGTGACTGCTATTTACGATGCTGCTGCTGTTGCTCGTGAATATGGCAAAACGATTATTGCTGATGGTGGTATCAAGTATTCTGGCGATATTGTTAAGGCTCTTGCAGCCGGCGGTAATGCTGTTATGCTTGGATCAATGTTTGCAGGTACTGATGAAGCTCCAGGTGAAACTGAAATCTACCAAGGCCGTAAGTTCAAAACTTATCGTGGAATGGGTTCCATTGCAGCTATGAAGAAAGGATCAAGCGATCGTTACTTCCAAGGTTCCGTCAATGAAGCTAATAAGCTAGTTCCAGAAGGTATTGAAGGCCGTGTTGCTTATAAAGGAGCTGCTTCAGATATTGTCTTCCAAATGTTAGGTGGTATCCGCTCAGGTATGGGCTATGTTGGCGCAGGTGACATTCAAGAATTACATGAAAATGCTCAATTTGTTGAAATGTCAGGTGCAGGCTTGATTGAAAGTCATCCACATGATGTCCAAATCACAAATGAAGCACCAAACTATTCTGTGCACTGATAATTTAATTTAGTAACTTTAAGGGCTGACATATTGTGCCAGCTCTTTTTTATATTAAAAAATGATAAAATATAATAACAATTTTCGGATAACTTTTATTGTTTTTTCTTAGTAAATAAGCTATAATTAGTCTTTACATGAAACCATTTTATGATGGAATTATTATAATCTTTAAAGATTTACTATAAAGGAGATAACATTTTGGAAGGTATTTTTTATGCACTTATTCCCATGTTTACATGGGGAAGCATTGGATTTGTTAGTAACAAAATTGGAGGAAAACCTTCGCAACAAACTCTAGGAATGACTTTTGGGGCTTTATTATTTTCATTAGCTGTTTGGTTAATTGTTAGACCTGAGATGACACTGCAACTTTGGCTTTTTGGAATATTGGGTGGTTTTATCTGGTCAATTGGTCAAACTGGTCAATTTCATGCCATGCAATACATGGGAGTCTCCGTTGCCAATCCTTTGTCAAGTGGCTCTCAACTTGTTCTGGGAAGTTTGATTGGTGTCCTCGTTTTTCATGAATGGACAAGACCTATGCAATTTGTAGTAGGAAGTCTAGCACTATTACTTCTGATTGTTGGTTTTTACTTTTCTAGTAAACAAGATGATGCTAATGCACAAGTCAATCACCTTCATAATTTTTCAAAAGGATTTAGGGCGCTCACTTATTCAACAATTGGTTACGTGATGTATGCTGTATTATTTAATAACATCATGAAATTTGAAGTTTTGTCAGTCATTTTACCCATGGCAGTAGGTATGGTTTTAGGAGCTATAACTTTCATGTCATTTAAAATTTCCATTGACCAGTATGTGATTAAAAATAGCGTTGTTGGATTACTTTGGGGCATTGGGAATATTTTTATGCTTTTAGCTGCATCAAAAGCAGGACTTGCTATTGCCTTTAGTTTCTCACAATTAGGTGCTATCATTTCGATTGTCGGAGGCATTTTATTCCTAGGCGAAACCAAAACCAAAAAAGAAATGCGTTGGGTTGTCACAGGAATTATTTGTTTTATCGTAGGTGCTATTTTATTAGGTGTGGTCAAATCTTAATCGCCACATAATATCAAAAAAGGCTCAGTTTAACTGAACCCTTTTTTGATGTTATTAGTGAATATCAGAATCAATTTGAACGGTTCCTTTTGTCACGTGAAAAATACGGATACCTTCTGGCAACTGTGACAGGTGATCCAAACTTGTTGTTGTGATAAAGGTTTGGACATTTTCTTTAATTACTGTTTCAAGTAACTTTGTTTGTCGTGTATTGTCTAGCTCGCTCATGACATCGTCTAGTAAAAGAATGGGATTATCTCCAGTCAAGGCCTTCATTAAACTAACTTCAGCCATTTTTAAGGAAAGGATAAGGCTGCGGTGCTGACCTTGACTAGCAAAGTTAGCATTCATCCCGTTAATGTAAAAGGCTAATTCATCGCGATGTGGACCAACGCTAGTGTTTTTACGGAAGAAATCTTTCTGATGATTTTTTTCAAGTTGGTGTAAAAATTGTTGGTAAATATTAGTTTTTTTGTCAAAGACAACTGACGACTGATAGGAGAGAGAGAGACTTTCTAAACCATTTGAGATGGCTTGGTGATGAGTATTTGCTTCTTTCTCTAACGCATTGATAAAATCAATACGATGTTCCATGACACGGGCTCCATAGCTAGCTAATTGCTCATCTAGAACAGCTAGAAAAGCGGCATCAATTTGTTGGGCACTTTTTAAATAGCTATTACGCTGTTTAAGCACGTGGTTATAATGGGATAACTCAGATAAGTAAACAGGCTTAATTTGACCAAGGTCAATGTCGATAAATTTGCGACGAAGGCTAGGTGCTCCCTTAACTAGTTGCAAATCTTCTGGTGCAAAAAGCACAACCATCATCGTTCCAATATAATCAGATAATTTTGCTTGCTTTAGCGCATTAATCTTTGTCACACGTCCTTTATCTGATAGATTGATTTCTAAATCAACAGTACCACTAATACGCTGAATCTTACCAGTAAGAGAAACAGTTGAGTGATCAAAATGAATCAATTCTTTATCAGCCCTCGTGCGATGACTTCTAGTAAGTGATAGAAAATAGATTGCCTCGAGAAAATTGGTTTTTCCTTGAGCATTATTACCGATAAAGACATTTAAACCCGACGAAAATGAGGCAAGCAGGTGGTCATAATTGCGATAATGTTTTAACTCTAACTCTTTAATCCACATACTAGATACCTGGGAAGCGGACAGGTGCAGTTGGTTTACCTTTAGTTTTCTTAGTTGCTCTTAGTGATTTTTTGGTAGTAGATTGACGATTGTTATGTTTAGAAGAAGTCTTTTTGTTAGCTTGGTTCATTTGTTTCACTAGAGCCGCTACACGTGTCTTTTCAGCCATTTCTTCGGCAAATTGTTCTTTTTCTTCTTGACTAGGCTCAACAATAGTGATAATTAAGTCTTGGTCAGGTAGAGAAATCTTATCCCCTACTCTGATTTTTTTGCCTCGACGTTTCTCATCTTCACCATTAAATAGAACGGTTGTTTCAGCGAGAAATCCCTTGATAGCGCCACCACTTTGGATAATTCCTAATTCTTTAAGAAGGGCTTGTAGGGTGATAAATTCTGTAAATAATTTGTATATCATTGTCATCTCCATTTTGTCATTCAAGTCATTATAGCATAAAACAGAAATAAATAATAATAGCTGAATAAGAGCTATTTATAAAGTATCATACTCGTCCAAATAACTATTTAGTTTTGAAGTTCTTGTTAATTAGTTTTAACAAAAGCTGTACTTATGTTTATCATTTTTCTACGTATAAATCCTATTATTAATATGTCCCTCTAGTAAAGTTGTATAACACAAAACTTTTATATTTTGGAACGTTGACAATTTTCAAGATATAAACTTAAGTTGCTATAAACAAGGAAAAAAGTAAAGTACCAACACATTACTTTGAATGTGTTGGTACTTTACTTTTTTCCAAAGCTTTTCCTAGTTTGATAATGTAATTTTTCAAGTCCTCTTTGACCTGTGGGTGTTCTAAGGCATAGTCGATAGATGTTTTCATGAATCCAAATTTATCCCCAACATCGTAACGATTGCCTTTAAATTCTCGTGCAAAGACACGCTGAGTTTTATTGAGGGTATCGATAGCATCTGTGAGTTGCACTTCGTTACCTGCTCCAGGGGTCTGTCTTTCCAAAATACCAAAAATTTCAGGGGTTAGGAGGTAACGACCAATAATAGCCAAATCACTAGGCGCATCTTCTGGTTGTGGTTTTTCAACAAAGGTGTCTACACTGTAAAGGCCCTTGACAGCCTTGCCTTGAGGAGCGATAACCCCATAGCTAGACACATCTTCATGAGGAACTTTCATCACAGCGATAGTGGATGCATGCGTCTTGTCATAGTCCTCCATGAGTTGTTTGGTGAGAGGTTTAGCGGATGCATTTGTAATGTCCATTAAGTCATCTCCAAGCATGACCACAAAGGGTTCATTGCCCACAAAGGCTTTGGCTTGTAAGACAGCATCTCCCAGCCCTCTTGGGTGGCTTTGACGGATAAAATGAAGGTTAATGGCAGTGGTTTCATCCACTAATTTCAACAGTTCATTTTTCCCCTTAGCTTGGAGGTTGTATTCTAATTCAAAGTTTGAATCAAAATGGTCCTCGATAGAGCGTTTAGCTTTTCCGGTCACCACAAGGATTTCCTCGATGCCAGATTTTAGCGCTTCTTCGACGATAAACTGGATGGTTGGTTTATCAACGATGGGCAACATCTCTTTGGCAAGAGCTTTGGTAGCAGGTAAAAAACGTGTTCCTAGACCTGCAGCAGGAATAATGGCTTTTCTGACTTTGGTCATCAGTAACTCCTCACTTTTTATAATCTATGGCTTAGTGACATTCGTTTTCAGAACGGAATTCATTTGACATCATGTTACGTTTTCATATGATTTTTCGACTATTTCATAGTGCTCAATCATACCACCAACTGCAGTTCTTTTAAAGTAAAAATGAATATTATTGTTATAGATGAAGACATGGCTAGTCTCTATTAAAAATATCTCTACTGTAAACTTTATTTTTAACATCTTGTAATTCATTATCATAGCGATTAGTTACGATAATATTTGCTTGTTTCTTGAAATTCTCTAAATCATTTACAAGTACAGATTGATCTTCAGATTCAAGTTTGTTTAACATTGGCTCATAAATAATTATCTTAATGTCTTTACTTTTAAGAATGTCAATAACATCTTTGATAGCACTTTCTCTAAAATTATCTGAGTTACTTTTCATAATTAAACGGTAAACCCCGACTACTTTTACTGGGGACTCCCGCTCTTCTAAGACGTTGATAATTTGCTTAGCAATATAGGACTTGCGCACATTATTTGATGAAACGATAGCTTCAATTAGCGTTTGAGGAATATTATTGTAATTTGCCAATAATTGCTTCGTATCTTTAGGTAGACAATAACCTCCATAACCAAATGATGGGTTATTATAATGCATTCCTATTCGATCATCATAAGAAATTCCTTGAATAATCATGTGACTATTTAATTTTCTCGATTCTGCGTAAGTGTCTAACTCATTAAAATAAGCTACCCTTAACGCTAAATAAGTATTGGCAAATAGTTTTACTGCTTCAGCTTCTGAAGCTCCCATAATAAGTACTGGTACATTATTTTTTTTAGCTGCAGACTTTAATAAAAGTGCAAATTTTTCTGCGTCTGCCTTTACTTTTGGAGAATCGTTTTCTTCACAAGAAACAATAATTCGGCTTGGATATAAGTTGTCATATAAAGCTTTAGATTCTCTTAAAAATTCAGGGCTGAAGATAATACGATCAGTTTGGAATTTCTGTCTCATTTCAGTAATGAAACCTATTGGAATTGTTGATTTGATGATAAGAGTTGCATGGCTATTAACGCTTAGTACCTCTTTGATAACTGTTTCAACATGCTGTGTATCAAAATAATTAATTCTACTGTTGTAATTTGTAGGTGTGGCAATAATGACCAGTTCCGCTTCTTTATAAGCTGCTTTGCTATCTAAAGTTGCTTTAATAGATAATTGCTTACTTTTTAAGTAATATTCAATATATTCATCTTGAATTGGTGATAAGCCATTATTAATCTTATCAACTTTAGAGGGAAGAATATCAACAATAGTGACTTCGTTTTGAAGTGATAAAAGAACTCCTAGTGATAATCCAACATATCCTGATCCAGCAACTGCTATTTTCATAAAATTACTCCTTCTCTAACTACTCGATGCACATATTATTTAAAAATAGTGACCTTTTTACGTGTTCCCCATTCCGTATTTTTAATGGTGCATAAAGAATAAAGTTTTAGGGGCTGTAAGACAAACAAGTGTAATATTCCATACAGAGGAGATAACAAAAAACTAGCAGGATGTTTGATCATATAATGAACATTACGACATAAAGCAACGATAAAGATGATGGATAAAAAGGCAAAAAGTTTAATAAGGTCTAATTGAATAGCTTGATTAAACAAAAGATTCCCAATTGCGACAATCAACATCATAAACATAACGACTTCGAAAATAGTCCATAAGGCAACGATGGGATTAGAAAGAATTTTTTTAACAGAAATAATAGATTCTCTAAAAAAAGATTTATTCCATCGATTTTGTTGCTTTAAATAACTTTTTAATTGGAAAGGTACATCAGTATCACATCTAGCTGTTGATTGGTAGACAGTGCGTCCTAAATCAATAGCATAATTTGTTAAACATCGATCATCCCCAATGCTAACAGGTAAACCTAGGAATGTTTGATTTTTATAGCGCTCTAAGTTAGGAATAATCACTTCACGTCGATAAATACTCAATGGTCCTGAGCAAACTAAAATATTACCTGTTAATGATTGAGCAGCACGCTCCACCCCAAAGGCATTATCGTAACGGATATCTGTAAGTCGCGTTAATAGATTAGTTTGTCTGTTTCTAGCATTCAAATGTCCTGTTGCAGCATAAACTGTCTCATCATTGAAGCTTTTTAGGAGTTCTTCTAAGGCATTTGGATAGATATAAGTATCTGAATCTACGGTTAAAAAAACGTCAGCGTCAGATCTTTCAAATGCCCACGCTTGAGCATGGCGTTTTCCTTTATTGACAAGGGAACGGTGAACGATAACGTTTCGACAAATATCCACTTCTCTATTTACATACTCTTCAATTAATTGTATTGCATCTGTGTTTGAACTCCCATCATCAACAATATAAATTTCTGATAACGGATAGGTCTGTGCTAACACACTTTTAAGAGTTTCTAATAATGACTCGGCATCTTCATTATAAGAAGGAATTACAGCAGCAACTTTATAGTCATGTGGCTTTCCTTTAAATGGCTCATAAAGGAAAGATAATCCAAGTTTAATAACTAGATAGGTTATTAATATTACTCCATAAATTCCTACAGTTGATGTTCCAAATAGATACATATTTAGATAAATCAAGATAGATATCAAAAAAATAAAGGATAAAACAATTAAAGTTTTTTTAAAAATAGGCACAATTACACCTCTTTCTTTTTTAATTTCCTTGAAAGACAGGGACCTCGATATTCTAATATAAATAAGGGGTAATGTCAACTAGTCATAGAAATATTTTTAATAAAAATGTATTTAAATTAAAAAATTTCCCCCAAAAAAAGAAAAATCAGGATAATTTATTTAATATAAATTATCTCAAAATAATTGAATTGTTATAAATTATTTTAGCAAACTTTTCAAATAGTTTTATCTAATTTTGTGAAAAAAATAGATATATTTTGATTTTTAAAAAATATCAAGAAATATGATAACTGGTAAAGGATATATTGTAGAAAACTATATTTTACTAACACTAGAATCCCGACAATTAAGTCAAAAAAAGTTATCACTCACCTAACCTGAATAAAAATGGTATAATCGTAAGGATCACACTATTTATTAAGGAAACATTATGAAAATTGTTCAGGGAGTACAACTTCATCTGATTAAGACCAAACAGTTTAAAACCAATCATATTACCTTTCGTTTTTCAGGTGATTTGAACCAAAAAACAGTAGCAAAAAGAGTCTTAGTGGCACAGATGTTAGCAACAGCTAATGAGTGTTATCCAACTGTTAGGCAGTTTAGAGAAAAATTAGCACGACTTTATGGAGCTAGCTTGTCAACTAACGTGTTAACAAAAGGGTTAGTTCATATTGTGGATATCGATATTACTTTTATTCAAGATAGATATGCTTGCAATGGGGAAAAAATACTAGATGAAATGATTCAGTTTTTAAAAGATATCTTGTTCTCACCCCTATTATCCATCGCCCAGTATCAGCCTAAAGTTTTTGAGACTGAAAAAAATAATTTGATTAACTACATCGAGTCAGATAGAGAGGATTCTTTTTACTACAGCTCTCTTAAGGTAAAAGAATTGTTTTATTGTAATAAGAATCTACAAATGTCAGAATATGGTAGCCCAGAACTAATTGCAAAAGAGACTGCCTATACTAGCTATCAAGAATTTCATAAAATGCTCAATGAAGATCAGATTGATATTTTCATTTTAGGAGATTTTGATGATTATCGCGTTGTTCAGCTAATTCATCAATTTCCACTTGATAACCGAAATAAAAACCTAAATTTCTTTCATTTACAAAATTCTGTCAATATTATTAAAGAATCTATTGAAAAAAGAGCAGTTCATCAATCTATTTTACAATTAGCTTATCACTTCCCTTCAGTTTTTGGACAACGTGACTATTATGCTTTAGTTCTTTTAAATGGGTTGTTAGGCTCTTTTGCACATTCCCGTCTCTTTATAAAAATTAGAGAAGAAGAAGGACTTGCTTATAGTATAGGGTGTCGTTTTGATAGTTATACAGGATTATTTGAAATTTATACTGGAATTGACAGTCAACATCGCACTAAAACGTTACAACTAATCATCCAAGAATTAAATGCCATTAAAATGGGACGATTCTCAGAACAATTGATTAAAAAGACCAGATCGATGTTGTTGAATAATGCCTTATTATCAGAAGATTATAATAAAAATATAATTGAAAGAATATACAGATCTTCTTACATTGATTCTTCTTATTCTATTAAAAATTGGATTAAAGGGGTTAATGAAGTTAATAAAGCAGATATCATTAAAGTAGCTAATCTTTTAAAGCTTCAAACTGTCTATTTTTTAGAAGGAATATAAAATGACAAAATTAGTAAAGATAAACTATCCTAATATTGACGAAGACCTTTACTATGTAAAATTAGAAAATGGTTTAACTGTTTATTTTATAAAAAAAATAGGGTTTTTAGAAAAAACAGCTATGTTGACAGTAGGTTTCGGTTCTCTTGACAATAAGTTGACAGTCGATGACGAATCACGAGATGCTCCAGCAGGTATTGCACACTTTTTAGAACATAAACTCTTTGAAGATGAATCAGGTGGAGATATTTCATTAAAGTTTACACAGCTAGGAGCAGAGACAAATGCCTTTACAACTTTCAACCAAACGAGTTTCTTCTTTTCAACAGCTAGTAAATTTCAGGAAAATTTGGAACTCCTTCAATATTTTGTTCTTTCTGCTAATATAACAGATGAATCTGTTAGTAGAGAAAAAAAAATAATCGGGCAAGAAATTGATATGTATCAAGATGATGCTGACTACCGTGCATATAGTGGAATCCTTCAGAACTTATTTCCAAAAACAAGTTTAGCTAATGATATTGCTGGCTCAAAAGCATCCATTCAAAAGATCACGAAAATATTATTGGAAACGCATCATACTTATTTTTACCAACCTACTAATATGAGTCTATTCATTGTCGGTGATATTGATATTGACGAAACTTTTTTAGCTATTCAAAGGTTTCAAACCACATTATCCTATCCAGATAGAAAAAGGGTAACTGTTGATCCTTTACACTATTATCCTGTCATTAAATCATCTTCTGTTGACATGGATGTTACTACTGCCAAGCTGGTTGTTGGTTTTCGAGGGTATCTGACCTTAACTCAGCATTCACTATTAACGTATCGTATTGCCTTGAAGCTATTTTTATCAATGCTTATAGGTTGGACTTCTAAAATCTATCATACGCTATATGAAGATGGTAAAATAGACGATTCATTTGATGTGGATGTTGAAATTCATCATAATTTTCAATTTGTATTAATATCACTTGATACACCAGAGCCTATCGCAATGTCTAACTATATCCGTCAAAAATTAGCTACTATAAAGATATCAAAAGAGTTTACAAATGAGCACTTAAATCTATTAAAAAAAGAAATGTATGGTGACTTTATTCAGAGTTTAGACTCTATAGAACATTTAACCCATCAGTTCAGTCTATACCTGTCTGATTCTGATAAAGAAACATATTTTGATATTCCAAAAATTATAGAAAGACTCACTCTAAAAGATGTTGTTACAATTGGAAAAGCATTTTTTGAAAAAGCTGATGCTTCAGACTTCACAGTCTTCCCAAAATAGATGAAAATCTGTTATAATAGGGTTACTATATTATTTTTGAGGTACCTGTATGAGTGAAAAAAGTCTTGGTGAAGTGTTAAGAGAATCGCGTGTTGGAAAAAATATCACACTAGATGATATAGAATTGAAGACAGGGATTTCTTCCCATTACTTGCTGGCAATGGAATTGGATCAGTTTAAAATTATTCCGGAAGAAAAATTTGATCAATTTTTAAAAGAATATGCTGACATTGTTGAGTTAGATTTCAATACTTTAAAAAGACGATACCGTTATCAAGTTAATTCCAAAAAAGACAGTGATATAAAATCTGTAACTGAGATTGTTGAAGAGAAGTTAAGTAAGAAACGATTACAAGAGAAGTTGTTATCACATCAGAGCATGGGGTATGGTCAACCGTTAGAAGTTTCTAAAAACAAAGAAACCTTAGTTATCCCTGTAAAGACTGTTGGTTTAGATAGCAAATCGCCACTAAAAACGATATCGCCTGTTAGCCAATTTAAATCAGATAACAGGTTAATTCCTAAAAAAAATGTGTCACGTATGAGGCGAAATAGCACTGACAGTCGTTCTAAAACGTCACTATTTCCCATAGTTATATTAGGAACGATTGCTTTTGCAATTATCAGTGTTATCATTTTAGGTGTTTGGCAACAATTCGAAAAGAGTCAAAGAGCTAAAGAAGCTGAAGTTGCTTTGCTTAAAGCCTCTGAGCAGTCTACTAACGGTTTAAAAAATAATTCAAATGATCGCAAAACTCAAGTCACAACTGAGGGGTCGGGTAATTATTTAATAGCGACTGTTACTAAATCTAAAGAGACCGTTGATATCAGTGTGTCTTTAACCGAGGCACAAAGTAGTTGGATTTCTCTAACAAATTCAGAAATTGGTGAAGGTGGTATAACATTGACTCAAGACTCGCCAACTTATACAGCGACTTTACCTGCAGAAATAACAGAATCATTGTTGACACTTGGTGTGACAAAAGGTGTATCTGTAACAATTGATGGACAACCTGTTGATCTATCACCTTTAACAAGTACTGACTTAAGTTATATCACGTTTAAGATCCAATAATTAAGGTAGACTAATGATAAAAAAAGAAAATATTCCTAATCTATTAACTCTTGTTCGAATCGCAATGATTCCTTTCTTTCTTTTTATTACTTCCTCATCTAATAAGGTGGGGTGGCATATTTTTGCAGCTGTGATTTTTGCAATTGCCAGTTTTACCGATTATCTAGATGGGTATCTTGCGCGTAAGTGGCATGTAGCCAGTAATTTTGGAAAGTTTGCCGATCCTCTAGCAGATAAGATGCTTGTCATGAGTGCCTTTATCATGTTAGTTGGACTTGGCTTAGTTCCTGCGTGGGTGTCAGCTGTTATTATTTGCCGAGAATTGGCAGTAACTGGTCTTCGATTACTACTTGTTGAAACCGGAGGAAAGGTCCTTGCAGCTGCTATGCCGGGAAAAATCAAAACAGCGACACAAATGTTGTCTATTATTTTATTACTTTGCCATTGGATATTCCTAGGAAACGTCTTACTCTATATTGCTCTTTTTTTCACTATTTATTCTGGATATGATTATTTTAAAGGAGCAAGCTTTCTTTTTAAGGATACGTTTAAATAACATGTCAGCTATTATTGAACTTAAAAAAGTTACATTTAATTACCATAAAGACCAAGAAAAACCAACATTAGATGGCGTATCGTTTCATGTGAAACAAGGTGAGTGGCTGTCTATCATTGGCCATAATGGATCTGGTAAATCAACGACTATTCGGTTAATTGATGGATTATTGGAACCAGAATCAGGGTCTATTATTGTTGATGGAGATCTACTAACCATAACTAATGTTTGGGAAATTCGTCATAAAATTGGTATGGTCTTTCAAAACCCTGATAATCAGTTTGTTGGAGCAACTGTTGAAGATGATGTTGCTTTTGGGCTTGAAAATAAAGGTATTGCACATGAAGATATAAAAGAGAGGGTTAATCATGCTTTAGAGTTAGTCGGCATGCAGAACTTTAAAGAAAAAGAACCAGCCCGTTTATCTGGTGGCCAAAAACAGCGCGTAGCTATTGCAGGTGCAGTTGCTATGAAGCCTAAAATTATTATTTTAGATGAAGCTACTAGTATGCTTGACCCTAAAGGACGATTAGAGTTAATCAAAACTATAAAAAACATCCGTGACGACTACCAGCTGACTGTTATTTCCATTACTCATGACTTAGATGAAGTTGCTCTTAGTGATAGAGTTTTAGTGATGAAAGATGGTCAAGTGGAATCAACATCAACACCAGAACAATTATTTGCAAGAGGGGATGAACTACTCCAATTAGGTCTTGATATCCCTTTTACAACATCTGTTGTACAGATGCTTCAAGAAGAAGGTTATCCTGTTGACTATGGATATCTCACAGAAAAGGAATTAGAAAATCAGTTATGTCAATTAATCTCCAAAATGTAAGTTATACTTATCAAGCAGGGACTCCTTTTGAAGGGCGTGCCCTTTTTAACATTAATTTAGATATTTTAGATGGTTCTTATACGGCTTTTATCGGACATACTGGATCCGGGAAATCGACCATTATGCAATTGCTAAATGGTTTACACGTTCCGACAACGGGAATTGTCAGCGTAGATAAACAAGATATAACGAATCACTCTAAAAATAAAGAGATTAAATCTATTCGAAAACATGTAGGATTAGTTTTTCAATTTCCAGAAAGTCAACTATTTGAAGAGACAGTTTTGAAAGATGTTGCTTTTGGCCCTCAAAATTTTGGGGTCTCTCCGGAGGAAGCAGAAGCTTTAGCGCGTGAAAAACTAGCTCTTGTTGGGATTTCAGAAAATCTTTTTGAAAAGAATCCATTTGAACTCTCAGGGGGTCAAATGCGTCGTGTTGCTATTGCGGGTATCCTTGCTATGCAGCCAAAGGTTTTAGTTTTAGATGAACCGACTGCTGGTCTTGATCCTAAAGGGCGTAAAGAATTAATGACTATTTTTAAAAAGTTACACCAATCTGGCATGACTATTGTTTTAGTAACCCATCTGATGGATGATGTGGCCAATTACGCAGATTTTGTATATGTTCTTGACAAAGGTAAAATTATTTTATCAGGAAAACCCAAAACAATTTTTCAACAAGTCAGTTTGCTTGAGAAAAAACAGTTAGGAGTTCCTAAGGTGACTAAACTTGCTCAAAGGCTTGTTGATAGAGGAATACCTATCTCTTCTTTGCCTATTACCTTAGAGGAGCTAAGAGAGGTACTAAAACATGGATAAGCTGATTCTTGGTCGTTATATTCCCGGAGATTCTCTCATTCATCGTCTTGACCCAAGAAGTAAATTATTAGCGATGATTATTTATATTGTCATTATCTTTTGGGCTAACAATGTTGTGACAAATTTGTTGATGTTGACTTTTACTTTAGCAGTTGTTTTTTTGTCAAAAATCAAGTTGTCTTTCTTTTTAAATGGGGTTAAACCAATGATTGGTATTATCCTCTTCACGACTTTATTTCAGATGTTTTTCTCACAAGGAGGAAAAGTAATTTTTAGTTGGTGGTTCATTAGCATAACTGATTTAGGATTGAGCCAAGCTATTTTAATTTTTATGCGTTTCGTTCTAATTATTTTCTTTTCAACGCTGTTAACGTTGACGACAACACCTTTAAGCCTATCTGATGCAGTTGAATCATTATTAAAACCTTTAACAAGATTTAAAGTTCCAGCTCACGAGATCGGACTAATGCTTTCTTTAAGTTTACGTTTTGTGCCTACTTTAATGGATGATACCACGCGTATTATGAATGCACAAAGGGCCCGTGGAGTTGATTTTGGAGAGGGAAATTTAATTCAAAAAGTTAAATCCATTATTCCTATTTTAATCCCTCTTTTCGCTTCAAGCTTTAAAAGAGCCGACGCATTAGCTATTGCTATGGAAGCTAGAGGTTATCAGGGAGGAGAAGGGCGAACTAAATATCGTCAATTAGACTGGCAGCTAAAAGATAGTTTAGCTATTGGAATAGTTTCTTTATTGGGTTTGCTACTTTTTTTCTTGAAAACCTCTTTGTAATATTTTTTAGCACAAAACTTTTCTTTATTAGTAAGAAGTGAATTGTACCTCAAAAGTTAGATACAATATCTAATGATTGAGGTACTTTTCTTCATTTGAGGAATTGAAAACCGCTATCTCAACTATATTAATCCTCCCAATAATAACAAATCGAACGAAATCTAAAAGGACTGAGTCCTGTTCAATACAGAACTAAATTCTTAGTTTAATGATATTATCCCGCTTTTTAATGTTGCTAAGAAGAAGAGTTTTATGATTTTTTACAACTTCTTATAATATCAATGTAGTTGTAATATTTTTAATATATCTTCAATAACGAGGTAATAATTAAAAGATATTATGGATAACGGAGAAAAGTGAGGTATTATTGAATGTTTAAGAAAGAAAATTTAAAACAACGTTATTTTAATTTTGGATTAGTAGCGTTAGCTCTAACAATATTAGCCATCATTTTTGCCTTCTCAAGTAAAAATGCTGATACTAAGTCTTATGCTAAGAAGTCAGAAAGTAAAATGGTAACAATCGACAAGGCTCCAAAAAATAATCATGCTATTACTAAAGAAGAAAGCAAAGAAAAAGCAAAGAGCATTGCTTCGGAGCCTATTCCCACAGTAGAAAACTCTGTAGCTCCGACAGTAACAGAGGAAGTACCGGTTGTTCAGCAAGAAGTGACTCAAACTGTTCAGCAGGTATCTTCAGTAGCCTATAATCCAAACAATGTGGTACTTTCCAATGGAAATACTGCTGGTATTGTAGGAAGTCAAGCGGCGGCACAGATGGCAGCAGCAACAGGTGTTCCACAATCAACTTGGGAACATATAATTGCGCGTGAATCTAATGGAAATCCTAACGCAGCTAATGCTTCTGGGGCATCAGGGTTGTTCCAGACAATGCCAGGTTGGGGTTCTACAGCAACGGTTGAAGATCAAGTCAATGCAGCCTTGAAAGCCTATAGTGCACAAGGTTTATCAGCTTGGGGTTACTAAATAAACATGGCTGGAAGAAATAAAACCTATTGTTAGTATTTACTAACAATAGGTTTTTGGTATTTAATTGTCTTTATGATTTGTAGTGATGAATTAGTCTCAAAACAAAACATTGCCTTATCGGGAATATAGCTCGTATTATTTAGGAAAACTGACCAGCACTTAAGTGCCTCTGATATTTAAGGCAGTTATACTGATAACAAGCAGGAAAAAAACTCTTAAATGTTTATAAGGTCATTAGCAATTTTCAGTATTTTACACTACTACACTTTTGAGTTTTAACAATTTACTAGAAGTTGTTTCTAAGGGGAAACAACATAGCTTGATAGCTATCTATTAGTCATTTTAGTGAATATATAGCAGAAAAATAAAACGCTTTCAAATATTTCTAAGAATTTTTCTAACTATCTATTTATTCGCCAAATATTTCTACGCTGTAACGTCGTCCAGTTGGAGTAGCGGCTAAACCACCTTCTGCTGTTTCACGGAAAGCAGTTGGCATGGCAGAGCCGACTTGATACATAGCATCAATAACTTCGTCAACAGGAATTTGAGAATCAATATCAGCTAAAGCCATATCAGCTGCGACAAGGGCGAAACTTGCTCCTAGGGCATTGCGTTTGACACAAGGCACTTCTACTAGGCCGGCAACAGGATCACAGACAAGTCCTAATAAATTTTTGATAACAAACGCAATAGCTTGACTAGCTTGATGAGATGTTCCACCGGCTGCTTTAACAAGAGCAGCTGCACTCATAGCAGCTGCAGAACCAACTTCTGCTTGGCATCCACCTTCTGCACCAGAAATAGAGGCGTTATTTCCAATAACAAGACCAAAAGCTCCTGCAGTAAATAAAAACTCTAATTGTTCTTTTTCTGATAAGTCAAGTTTTTCAATAGCTGTTGCGAGCACTGCTGGTAAGCATCCTGCACTTCCTGCAGTGGGTGTTGCACAGACAAGTCCCATTTTAGCATTTAATTCGTTTACAGCTATAGCATTTCTAACAGCATTAAGAATAGTAGTATCAGAAAGGCTGTTCCCTTTTTTAATGTAGTTATCCATTTTGACCGCATCGCCCCCTGTCAAACCACTGATAGATTTGGTTGAGGTTAGTCCTTCTGTTACAGCTGCTTTCATAACTTGTAAATTGCGTGACATGATTTTGATAATATCTTCTCGATTTCTTCCAGACATCTCCACTTCCGTGGCAATCATGAGTTCAGCAATATTTCCATTAAATTGTTGGTCAGCTTGTTTGACAAGTTCTTCAATAGTATAAAACATAGCTTTCCTTTCTAGTCAAAGAAGTTGACATTATAAATATGAGGAATTTTTGCAATTTGGTTGGCTGCTTCTTGGCACTCTCTAGAATCGACTTCTATAATCATAGTAGCTTTTTCACCAGCGGATTCACGTGTAACATTCATTGTGGCGATATTAATATTATTGGAAGATAGGATATCAGTTACCTTTGCGATCATTCCGGGAATATCTTTGTGTACAGTAACTATAGTAGGAGTATTCATGGATAACGAGACAGAAAAACCATTTAGTTCTGTTACTTGAATGTTTCCTCCTCCAATTGAAACACCAGTAACACTAAGTGTTTTGTCAGCTTTTTTGACACTGATTTTAACAGTATTGGGATGGGGAGCATTACTATCTTTTAAGATATCCCAATAGATTTTTATCCCTTTTTGATGAGCAATTTCTAGAGAATTTTTAATATCAGGATTATCAGTACCCATACCCATAATTCCTGCAACAAGAGCCTTATCAGTACCATGTCCTCTGTAGGTTTTAGCAAATGAATTATAAAGGTGAAACGTCACTTCATCAGGAATATCTCCAAAGATGGAATGGACTACCTTACCAATTCTGACGGCACCAGCTGTGTGACTACTTGATGGACCAATCATTACTGGCCCAATGATGTCAAAAACTGATTGAAATTTTTGTGTATTCATAGGCAACTCCGTTTTTTATTTCTATGTTTATTATAACAAAAAAATATCAAAAAACAGCAATATAATTATAAAAAATTATTTTTATAATAAAAAATTATTGAGCAATAAAATGATTGGCATTCCACGCAGTAATTGTTATAATAAGGTTTGCGCTGATGGCGCTTCAAAATCGACCTTCAAATCGACTTTTGAAAACGACGACCTTCAATCGTACGTTAACTGATAAGAAAAAGAATCATAATATTCATAATATGATGATTATCTTTTTCTATCTTATTATTGATGGGAGAATTTTTTATGACAGATAACTCAAAGATACGTGTTGTCGTTGGTATGAGTGGTGGCGTTGATTCATCTGTAACAGCTCTACTTTTAAAGGAGCAAGGTTATGATGTTATTGGTGTCTTCATGAAAAACTGGGACGATACAGATGAATTTGGTGTTTGCACAGCTACTGAAGATTACAAAGATGTAGCAGCCGTTGCTGATAAAATCGGTATTCCTTACTATTCAGTCAATTTTGAAAAAGAATATTGGGACAGAGTATTTGAATATTTCTTGGCCGAATACCGAGCAGGTCGTACTCCAAATCCTGATGTCATGTGTAATAAGGAAATAAAATTTAAAGCTTTCCTTGACTATGCCATGACTTTAGGTGCAGATTATGTAGCAACGGGACACTATGCTCAAGTCAAGCGTGATGAAAATGGTACGGTTCACATGTTACGTGGAGCTGATAATGGCAAAGACCAAACCTACTTTTTAAGTCAACTATCACAGGAACAACTACAAAAGACTTTATTCCCCCTTGGTCATTTGCAAAAGTCAGAAGTTAGAGAAATCGCTGAGCGAGCAGGGCTTGCAACGGCTAAAAAGAAAGATTCAACAGGTATTTGTTTTATTGGTGAAAAGAATTTCAAACAGTTTTTGAGCCAGTACTTACCGGCACAAAAAGGTCGCATGATGACTATTGATGGTCGCGATATGGGAGAACATGCCGGCCTTATGTATTATACTATTGGTCAGCGTGGGGGTCTGGGCATTGGTGGTCAGCATGGTGGGGATAATCAACCTTGGTTTGTTGTCGGTAAAGATTTGTCGCAAAATATTTTATACGTTGGTCAAGGTTTCTACCATGAAGCCCTAATGTCAAATAGTCTTGACGCCTCAGTCATCCATTTTACACGTGAGATGCCAGAAGAGTTCACATTTGAATGTACTGCTAAATTTCGCTATCGTCAACCCGATTCACACGTGGCGGTGCATGTTCGAGGAGATAAGGCAGAAGTTGTTTTTGCAGAGCCACAGCGCGCGATTACTCCTGGTCAAGCTGTTGTTTTCTATGACGGAAAAGAATGCCTTGGTGGTGGTATGATTGACATGGCTTATAAAAATGGGCAGCCTTGTCAGTACATTTAATGAATCTTTTATTAAGATAAAAAGAAAGGGACATTCAACAATTCCTTTGACATCATATGATATTATTTATAAAAGCCAATCATGCGTTAATGGATTAATTTATGATATCTGTATATTTTAAATATAATCACATTATTTTTAAAAATAGTTCGTAAAAGTTGAGTCATTACTTTATTAGTTACTGTAGAAATCATACGATCATGAGACTCACTTTCTCTAGTATTACAACAGATATTTTGATGATTAGGTATTTCGTAAAACAGATTATTTCATGATTATTAGTACCTATTATCTAATACTAAATGTGTAAAAAATTATTGGAAATTCCTAGTTATACTTTTATGGTTTTGTTATCGGCGTTCTTACTTGTAGACTTAGAAACAACAGTATCTGTATTTTACTACTTTAGAAGATATCAAAAAATCGTATGATAATACTGATGACATTTTTATTTCTCGCCTCGCTAGATTAGACATAGTGATACTTTTGTAATCATTTTAAAAACATTACAATAGATTGACAGAGTTGTAAAAACATTGACATTACTGTAAAGGTCTGTGATGAAATCAATATTGACAATCACTAATCATTTTTTTTAAAATAGATAGTAACAATCGGAATGATGGTCAAAGCTCATGAAAGTTGTAGGTTTTTTTGTCCTGCAATCTTCTAGGGTTTTGGCCCTTTTTATGGTTTAGCTCTAGAAATGAGATGGCTAATAGGACTGGAATTTAGAATCACTAGAGGTCAGATAACTTTAGTTTACGAGCTAGTGCTTGATTGTTAGAAATGGTAAGAATTTTTTAACTAGAGATGCAGATGACCAATATTACACCATTGGTGGTACAAGTTTGGTAGGTGAAAAAACGCATGAAACTGTTTTACGTGAAACCTTAGAGGAAGTTGGTATTCGAGCTAAGGTTAATCAACTGGCTTTTATGGTTGAGAATCATTTTGATATCGATGATGTTTTCTGGCATAATATTGAATTTCATTATTTGGTAAGCCCCTTAGAAGACCCTAAACTAGAAATGATAGAGAATGCAAGCGACAGGTTTGTGAATGGATTCCAATCAATCAACTGGATCAAATGAATCTTGTTCCTGAGTTTTTACAAACCGAGTTGGCTAAATGGCCAGGACATATTGTCCGTATTGAAGGCTAAACTAAAGCGTATGATTTTAAATGAATAGACTGAAATAAAGGATTTTAAAAAAATGACACATGAATTTACAGAAAGCTATGACGTCATTGTCATAGGTGCAGGTCATGCTGGTGTTGAAGCCAGTTTGGCCACTAGTCGTATGGGTTGTAAAACTTTATTGGCAACAATCAACCTTGATATGTTGGCTTTTATGCCGTGTAATCCTTCTATTGGAGGATCTGCCAAAGGGATAGTGGTTAGAGAGATTGATGCTCTTGGCGGCGAAATGGGTAAAAATATTGATAAAACTTATATCCAGATGAAAATGCTTAATACAGGTAAGGGACCAGCTGTACGCGCTCTCCGAGCTCAAGCAGATAAATCCCTGTATGCGCGTGAAATGAAACATACGGTTGAAAAACAGGCTAATTTGACTCTTCGCCAAACGATGATTGATGATATTCTAGTTGAAGATGGACGAGTTGTAGGTGTTTTAACAGCCACAGGACAAAAATTTGCAGCTAAGGCAGTTGTAGTGACAACAGGAACAGCTCTGCGTGGCGAAATTATTTTAGGAGAACTCAAATATTCTTCTGGGCCTAATAATAGTTTGGCATCAGTAACCTTAGCAGATAATTTAAAAAAACTCGGCTTAGAAATTGGCAGATTCAAAACAGGAACGCCTCCTCGTGTCAAAGCATCTTCTATTAATTACGATCAAACGGAAATTCAGCCAGGTGATGACAAACCTAATCATTTTTCATTTATGTCAAAAGATGCTGATTATCTCAAAGATCAAATTCCCTGCTGGTTGACTTATACGAATCAAACTAGTCATGATATCATTAATCAGAACCTTTACAGAGCACCGATGTTTTCTGGCATTGTTAAAGGTGTAGGCCCTCGTTACTGCCCATCTATTGAAGATAAGATTGTTCGCTTTGCTGATAAAGAACGTCATCAACTTTTCTTAGAGCCAGAGGGGCGTGATACAGAAGAAGTGTATGTTCAAGGGTTGTCAACGAGTCTTCCAGAAGATGTCCAAAAAGATTTGATTCATTCGATCAAAGGACTTGAAAAGGCTGAAATGATGCGCACTGGTTATGCTATTGAATATGATATTGTTTTACCTCACCAGCTACGTGCCACACTTGAAACCAAGCTAATTTCAGGACTCTTTACGGCTGGGCAAACTAATGGAACTTCTGGGTATGAAGAGGCTGCTGGCCAAGGACTTATTGCTGGAATCAATGCTGCTTTGAAAGTTCAAGGTAAGCCAGAACTTATTTTGAAACGGAGCGATGCCTATATTGGCGTTATGATTGACGATTTGGTTACCAAAGGAACCTTGGAACCTTATCGATTGTTGACATCGCGAGCTGAGTATCGTTTGATTTTACGTCATGACAACGCTGATATGCGTTTGACAGAGATTGGTCGCGACATTGGGTTGGTTGATGATGAGCGTTGGAAGGCCTTCGAAATTAAGAAAAACCAATTTGATAACGAATTAAAACGTCTGAACAGTATCAAATTAAAACCGATTAAAGAAACCAATGACCGCGTTCAAGATCTAGGCTTCAAACCGTTAACCGATGCGATGACTGCTAAAGAATTCATGCGTCGTCCAGAAATTGATTATGCGACTGCAGTCTCTTTTGTTGGTCCTGCGGCTGAAGATTTAGATGCTAAAATCATTGAACTTTTAGAAACAGAAATCAAGTACGAAGGCTATATTCGCAAAGCTTTAGATCAGGTTGCTAAGATGAAACGCATGGAAGAAAAACGTATTCCTACAAATATTGATTGGGATGCTATTGATTCTATTGCAACTGAGGCGCGTCAGAAATTTAAGAAAATTAATCCTGAAACAATTGGACAAGCTAGTCGTATTTCAGGAGTCAATCCTGCGGACATCAGTATCTTGATGATTTATTTAGAAGGAAACGGAAAAGCTCATCGAAAATATTAAATGGAAATGAAATTGTAATCTCAAAGCAAGTGGAAGCTCTGTATTTCAGGGCTTTTTTATGGTATAATGTGTGCTTAAGAGGTTATAAAGATGAAAAAATTTCGTTTTGAAACCATTCATTTGATTATGATGGGATTGATTTTATTTGGACTGCTGGCACTTTGTGTCAGTATTATGCAATCAAAAATATTAATATTATTAGCTATTTTTCTCGTTTTGCTATTTGTTGTTGCTCTTTTATGGTATCAAAAAGAAGCTTATCAATTATCAGACTTAGCTCATATTGAGCTCTTAAATGAACAAACAGAAGATAACCTAAAAACGCTACTTGATAATATGCCTGTTGGAGTAGTTCAATTTGATCAAGAGACCAACGCTGTAGAATGGTATAATCCTTATGCAGAATTAATTTTTACAACTGAAGAGGGTTTTATACAAAACGGTTTGATTCAGCAAATTATTACGGAAAAACGTCGTGAAGATATTTCTCAAACATTTGAAGTTTCTGGTAATAAATACACTTCTTATATTGATGTATCATCAGGAATTTTTTATTTTTTTGATAGCTTTGTGGGAAACAGGCAATTAGCTGATGCTAGTATGTTAAGACCGGTTGTTGGCATTATTTCGGTTGATAATTATGATGATATCACTGATGATTTATCAGATGCAGATACCTCAAAAATTAATTCATTTGTAGCTAACTTCATTGATGAGTTTATGGAGTCAAAACGGATTTTTTACCGTCGTGTTAATATGGATCGCTACTATTTCTTTACAGACTTTAAAACATTAAATGATTTGATGGATAATAAATTTTCTGTCTTAGAAGAGTTTCGTAAAGAAGCTCAAGATGCTCAGCGCCCTTTAACACTCAGCATAGGAATTTCTTTTGGTGAAGAAAATCATAGCCAGATTGGACAGGTAGCTCTTGAGAATCTTAATATTGCGCTTGTTCGTGGTGGTGATCAGATTGTCATTCGTGAAAATGCGGATCATACGAATCCAATTTATTTCGGGGGAGGGTCTGTTTCTACAGTTAAACGTTCAAGAACACGTACCCGTGCTATGATGACAGCTATTTCAGATCGAATCAAGATGGTGGACAATGTTTTTATTGTTGGACATAGGAAACTTGATATGGATGCACTAGGTTCAGCTGTTGGTATGCAATTTTTCGCAGGTAACATTATTGAAAATAGTTTTGCCGTTTACAATCCAGATGAGATGAGTCCAGATATTGAAAGGGCTATTGAGCGATTGCAGGCTGACGGAAAGACTCGTCTAATCAGTGTTTCTCAAGCAATGGGTTTAGTGACTCCAAGATCACTTTTAGTAATGGTTGACCATTCTAAGATATCTTTAACACTTTCTAAAGAATTTTATGAACAGTTTCAAAATGTTATTGTAGTTGATCATCACAGAAGAGATGATGATTTTCCTGATAATGCTATCTTAACTTTTATTGAAAGTGGAGCAAGTAGTGCTGCGGAGCTCGTCACTGAGTTAATTCAATTTCAAAATGCTAAAAAATGTTTAAATAAGATCCAAGCCAGTGTTTTAATGGCAGGTATTATGCTTGATACTAAAAATTTTTCTACGCGAGTGACAAGTCGTACCTTTGATGTCGCTAGTTACTTAAGAAGCAAAGGAAGTGATAGTGTTGAAATTCAAAATATATCCGCAACAGATTTTGAAGAATATAAGCAAATAAATGAAATTATTTTACAAGGAGAACGTCTTGGTGACAGTATCATTGTAGCTGCAGGAGAAAAAAATCATCTTTATAGCAATGTTATTGCTAGTAAAGCTGCAGATACGATACTGTCAATGGCTCACGTTGAGGCTAGCTTTGTATTAGTTGAAACAGCTTCTCATAAGATTGCTATTTCAGCTAGAAGTCGTAGTAAAATCAATGTTCAACGTGTGATGGAAAAATTAGGTGGAGGAGGCCACTTTAATCTTGCTGCCTGTCAGTTAACGGATATCAGTCTTCCCCAAGCGAAGTACTTATTATTGAAAACTATTAATATGACAATGAAAGAAACAGGAGAAGTAGAATCATGAAAGTTATTTTTTTAGCAGATGTAAAAGGAAAAGGTAAAAAAGGAGAAATCAAAGAGGTCCCAACAGGCTATGCTCAAAATTTCCTTATTAAGAAAAATTTAGCTAAAGAAGCAACTAGTCAAAGCATCGGTGAATTAAAAGGAAAACAAAAAGCTGAAGAAAAAGCTCAAGCTGAAATATTAGCAGAAGCTCAAGCTGTCAAGGCTGTTTTGGATGAGGACAAAACACGTGTTCAATTTCAAGAAAAAGTTGGTCCAGATGGACGTACATTTGGTTCCATCACAGCTAAAAAGATTTCAGAAGAATTGCAAAAGCAATTTGGTGTAAAAGTTGATAAACGTCATATTGTTTTAGATCATCCTATCCGCGCCATTGGTCTAATTGAAGTTCCTGTGAAATTACATAAGGAAGTAACAGCTGAGATTAAATTGGCTATCACAGAAGCATAATATAAAAAACATCACAAGATTTGGAGGTTATGAGGTTGCCTGAAGTAGCTGAATTACGAGTTCAACCCCAAGATTTACTAGCAGAGCAATCTGTTCTTGGGTCAATCTTTATCTCACCTGATAAGCTGATTGCAGTGAGAGAATTTATCAGTCCAGACGATTTTTATAAGTACGCTCATAAAATTATCTTTCGGGCAATGATTACCCTCAGCGATCGTAATGATGCCATTGATGCAACCACTATAAGAACAATCCTAGATGATCAAGATGATCTGCAAAGTATTGGTGGCTTATCCTATATTGTTGAACTAGTTAATAGTGTCCCAACTAGTGCTAATGCAGAATATTATGCTAAAATTGTAGCTGAGAAAGCTATGTTGCGTGATATTATTGCTAGGTTGACAGAATCTGTCAACCTAGCTTATGATGAAATTTTAAAACCAGAAGAGGTTATCGCTGGAGTTGAGAGAGCTTTAATTGAACTCAATGAACATAGTAATCGTAGTGGGTTTCGCAAAATTTCAGATGTGCTAAAAGTTAATTACGAGGCTTTAGAAGCACGTTCTAAGCAGACTTCAAATGTTACAGGTTTACCAACTGGTTTTAGAGACCTTGACAAGATTACAACAGGTTTACACCCAGATCAATTAGTTATTTTAGCTGCTCGGCCAGCAGTGGGGAAGACTGCCTTTGTTCTTAATATTGCGCAAAATGTGGGGACTAAGCAAAAAAAGACTGTTGCTATTTTTTCTTTGGAAATGGGTGCTGAAAGTTTAGTAGATCGTATGCTTGCAGCAGAAGGAATGGTTGATTCGCACAGTTTAAGAACAGGGCAACTCACAGATCAGGATTGGAATAATGTAACAATTGCTCAGGGAGCTTTGGCAGAAGCACCGATTTATATTGACGATACGCCCGGGATTAAAATTACTGAAATCCGCGCAAGATCACGGAAATTGTCTCAAGAAGTGGATGGTGGTTTAGGTCTCATTGTAATTGACTACTTACAGTTGATTACAGGAACTAAACCCGAAAATCGTCAGCAAGAGGTTTCAGATATTTCAAGACAGCTTAAAATCCTAGCTAAAGAATTGAAAGTACCAGTTATTGCCCTAAGTCAGCTTTCTCGTGGCGTTGAGCAAAGGCAAGATAAACGACCAGTTTTATCAGATATTCGTGAATCAGGATCTATTGAGCAGGATGCCGATATTGTAGCCTTCTTATACCGGGACGATTATTACCGTAAAGAATGTGATGATGCTGAAGAAGCTGTTGAAGATAACACAATTGAAGTTATCCTCGAGAAAAATAGAGCTGGGGCGCGTGGAACAGTCAAACTGATGTTCCAAAAAGAATACAACAAATTCTCAAGTATAGCCCAGTTTGAAGAAAGATAAGAAAGAGAGACAAAAAATGAGCGATGCATTTACAGATGTTGCAAAAATGAAAAAAATTAAAGAGGACATAAGAGCCCATGAAGGACAGTTAGTAGAATTAACCCTTGAGAATGGACGGAAACGGGAAAAAAATAAAATTGGTAGGCTTATTGAAGTTTACAGTTCACTCTTTATCATTGAGTATAGTGATAGCTCTGATACTCCAGGAGCAATTGATAATTCTTATGTCGAATCATACACCTATTCAGATATTTTGACAGAAAAAACATTAATTCGTTATTTAGATTGATTTTTGCCTCATAGAGGCTTTTTCTTTACAATAAATTGATATAATTATTAGCGATAGAAGATTATTCTGCCTGTATTCTTTTTATTTTGAAAAAATTCCTATAAAAGATAATATTTTTAGGTTAGATTGAAGGAAAAAAGAGGTCTTCACCATGGTTAAGCAAATGATCTTAGTACTAAGGTTAAAAGATTATCGTGAAATAAAGTTTTGACACAAGTGTAATTAATAGAGGAGCTTGAAGTATCCGGTAAAACTATCTTGAAGTGAACAAACGAGTAAACCTCCCCTGATAAATACAATATACTAGCCATTTCAGAGCCATTAAGAGTTTCCAGTGAAGTGCTTTTGATAGAGAGCTAAGAAAAAAACAGTCAAGGTTTAAGAACTGCAAATTAGCATTTAAATTATTTTTTGTTAATGACAGTTGTCTTTATTACCATAACTATAACTTCTTATAATATAGTCTTCTTAATTCATCAGTGGTGGTTCGTCTCATATCTGACCTTAAAATATTAAACTGATCATCAGATGATAGACACGCCAAACGCATGAAGAAACTTTTGTTTTCAGAAAACTAGATTCATAATGACAAAATCAATCAAAGTAGTACACTATAG
>JGI2924J29684_1078485_pt1 | contig 56391 bp, 47 predicted proteins | sample BenlonsequencITS_FD_29684 | JGI IMG/M metagenome (IMG submission 29684) | reverse complement strand
CGCCATCACGCCGCCCACGACCAGGAAGAACAGGGCGGTCACGATGTAGAGGATCCCGACGTCCTTGTGGTTGGTCGTCACCAGCCACCGCTTGACCGACGTCATCGGCGGGAGGTCACTCATCAGACGTCACCTCCGTCGTCGGCGTCCTCGTCAGTGTCTTCGTCGTCGCCGTTCTCTTCATCGTCGTCGGCGTCGTCACCGTTCTCTTCGTCATCACCGTTCTCGTCATCGGCGTCGTCGCCGTTCTCCTCGTCGTCAGCGCCGTTCTCTTCTTCATCGGCGCCGTTCTCTTCGTCGTCACCGTTCTCATCTTCGTCCGGCGCTTCCTCTTCGAGGAACTCCTCGAACTCCTCTTCCTCGACGACTTCGACCGTCCCGGTCATCTGGGAGTGGCCGTCACCGCAGAGTTCGAAGCACTCGATCTCGTGGGTTTCACCGGCCTCTTCGGCCATGAACCACGTCTCGTCGTTCTCGCCGGGGATCGCGTCGGCTTTCACGCGTAAGTCTGAGATGCCGAACGTGTGCCAGACGTCGCCACCGGTAACGTTGATCCACACCGGCGTGTCCTCCGGAACGGTCATCGTGTTCGTCGATTCGGCTCCGTTCTCGTACTCGAAGAACCAGGCGAACCCGTCACCTACGACGTCGACCTCGATGGCGTCCTCCTGGGGTATGTCGTCGCCCGGATCTTCGACGTACAACAGCATTCCGTACGTCCAGACCACAAGCGAGATCACGATGATCGCGCTCAGGCCGAACGATAGGAACAGTTTCTTTCCACCCGCTCCTCCTGTCGGTAACTCCCCGAGTGTCGGTGTATCCTTGTCGGCTGTCTTCGCGGCGCCATCACGGTACTTGTACGCGTTGTACAAGGTGTACGCGACGACGACGACGCCGACGAGCGTTCCGAGTCCAAGAAAGACCAGGAAAATCTGCTCGAAGACGTCAACGCGCGTTTGCACCTCCATGGGGATCATAGCTTCGCTGAAGATTGTGTTCACCTCGTTTGAAGACCGCTTATATGTCGGTCGATGGTTTCCGCGGGCACTTATCTATTTGGAAACGCCCCTGCTGGATTCCCGTCGCTGCACGCTGTCGGGCGAATATCTTCGATCTCGACCGACGGTTTCGAGCTCCCGCGTTTCGCTCCATCAGGCGCCAGTTGGAGTGTGGGGCCTTTTTTCTGTCGCTTGTGTTCCACTCACATGACGGTCTCCGTGAGAGTTTTCGGCCAACGATCCGTAAAAACGAACCCGTTCGGGTCGGCGACCGAACTCAGTCCTCCTGCTCGCCGAGGACGCGAGCGCGGACCGACCGGTCGCTCTGTTTCTCGGCGAGCAAGACCGGAACGTCGAGATCCGTCGCGACATCGAAGACCAGGGACCCCCGGACGAGCCGCGAGAGGAGTCCACGCCGGGTTGCACCGAGGATCACCATCGAGTGGTCGGCCGCGGCCCGCTCGATCGCCGCGCCGACATCGCCGGAGTCGTCGACGATCCGCGTCGCGTCTCCGAGATCCTGCTCGGCGGCCCACTCCTCGAGGAAGGCCTCACCGTCCTCGCGCTCGTCGGGGTCGTCGACGACGTGTAACAGACTGATCTCGCCGCCGTACTCGGCTCGAAGCGCGCGTGCAACGGCGGCACTGACCTCCGAGCCCTCCCCGCCAGCGGTCGGAACGAGAATCCGCTCGGCAGCCACGTCCTCGCCATCGAGGACGATGAAGTCACACGGCAGTTCGTGCGTGAGTTCGTCGAGGGGGCGCTCAACTCGGCCCTCGCCGACGGTCGAGCCGCCCCAGCCCATGACGACCGTGTCGACATCATAGGTGTCGGCGGCGTCGAACACCTCCTCGAAAGAACGATGCGAGACGATCGTTTTCGTCTCGACGTCGGCCCCGAACGTCTCCGCGGAGTCCCGGGCGTCGGCAAGCAGTCGTTCGGATTCGGCGCTAATCTGGTCGATTTGCTCGGCACCCTTCTGGAGCGGGGTCTGATCGGGCACCTGGACGATATGGGTCGCGAGGACGGAGCCGCCCTTGGCCCGAGCTAGGGCGCTGCCGAGCGTGATCAATGCGTGTTCGGTTCGTGGGTTCGCGATCGCAACCATGACCCGCGGACCGGCGTCGTCCTCAGCTTCGCCACGCGGTTTGACTGCGCTGACGGCGGAGACTGCTGGATCGGGCATCTCATCGGAGCGGTCGAGGATGTAGCTGCTGAGGATCCCCTGGCGATCCGTTTTGTCGCGGGCATAAAAGAAGTACCAGACGATCGCGAACGCGACGAAGACGCCGCCGATCAGGGTCGCCATGTTGTCCATGAAGTAGATCAGCGCGAGCGAGAGCACGAAGCCGGCGATCGGTGTGAACGGGTAGAACGGCACCTCGAAGTCGGGATCGTACTCCGGGACGTCGGCCTCGCGGAAGACGATCAGCGAGACGTTAATCAGCGCGTAGACGACGAGATGGAGGACGCTCGCTGCGCTCGAAAGAATCTCGACCGTTTCGCCGAGCGCGATGATGAAGACGATGATCATCAGTCCGGTCAGGGCGATCGAGCGGTACGGCGTCGCGTAGTTAGGGTGGATCTCGTTGAGCCAGTCGGTGACGATCTTGTCCCGACCCATCGCGAAGTTGATCCGGGCCGATGCGAGGATCGAGGCGTTCGCGCTCGAGGCCGTCGCCAGCAGCGCAGCAATCGTGATCGAAGTGACGCCGACACCGAGGATCGGAATCTCGACCCCGGCGACCGCGAACTCGTAGGCGAAGACGGTCTCGGCGGCGTACGACATCGGGGCCTCTTCGACCTGGTCGAGGAAGAATTCGCTGTGAGGGATTACGCCCATCAGGAGTCCGACGAGGATCGTGTAGATGACCATCACGATTGCGACGCTGCCGACGATTGCGATAGGGAGATTCCGGCCGGGGTTCTTGAGCTCTTCCCCGACGGTCGCGATCTTCGCATAGCCGAGATAGGAGACGAACACGAGCGCGGCGCCGGGAAGGATCGAACCTGTTCCCTCCGGTGCCAGGCCGCCCTCGGCCGTCACCGTTGCCCAGTCGAACGAGAAAAAGCCGACGATCGCAAAAATCGTCAGGATACCGAGTAGCAGGGTGACGATCACCGTCTGGATGCTCCCGGTCTCCTTGGCGCCGACGTAGTTGACGCCGACGAAGATCGCGCCGGCGATCACCGCGCCGATCTGGATCTCGTTTAACGTGAACGGGCCGAGCGCGACCGTCGGCAGCAAGGCGACCGACCCGAGCCCGGGGATCGAGACGACGACGCCATCGAGCAGATCCGCGAGGTAGCCACCGAATCCGATCGAGTAGAAGGCGCTGGCGAACGCGAGCCCGATCCAGTCGCCCATCCCAGAGATCGAGCCGAACAGCGGGCCGAGAGCGCGATTGATATAGTAGTACGCACCGCCGGCTTTCGGCATCGCGGTCCCGAGTTCGCTCACCGAGAGGGCGTTGATGATCGCGATCATTCCGCCGATAATAAACGAGAGAACGACCGCGGGGCCGGCCTCCTGGGCGGCGATCCCCGGCAGGACGAAGATTCCCGCACCGATCATCGTCCCGATCCCGATCGTCAGCGCCGAGATCAGCCCGAGGTCCTTCGCGAGTTCTTCGTCACTCATAGTGGTGCCTCGTCAGGTTACAGACGAAGGCGTCGACCGCTCGATACTGCTCGTGAGTCCGGATGTGGAGGCTCACACCGACCACCCTTCCCAGTAATCGAATCCGTTCGTCACTTCCCGCGAACAGAGACGAATAACTGAGCGCACCGAACGATGGTTCATACTGGAATGAAGCTACCTAGTCGGGATAAATGGGCCGAAATCAGCTCTCTTCTCTAATGATGTTGACGTGCCGCTCGAAGGATGGAGCGGCATCTACAACCCTCTTTCAAAGAGGCTTCGGCGGTGACGTCTATGGGTTCATCCGTGGCTCGACTACAGCAGCCCGAGGACGCGATCGAGAACCGTCGCGTCGACGAACAGGACGACGTGGTCGCCCGGTTCGACGACGGTCGTTCCTCGCGGCGTGATCAGCTCGCCGGCACGAGAGATCGCACCGATCACGACAGATTCGGGAAGGTCGGCCGTCGCCTCGGTGATCGGTCGGTTCGTGAGGACGCTGTCCTCGCCGACCTCGATCTCGATGACCTCCGCACGGTCGTGTTCGACCATCGCGATCTTCTCGGTGTGGTCCGCGTGCGTGAATCGAATGATCTCCTCGGCGGTCTCCTCGCGAGGATTGATCGCGACGTCGACACCGACCTGTTCGAACAGGTCGGCGTACTGGAGGTTCTCGATCACCGCGATCGTTCGATCGACGCCGAGGCGTTTGGCCAGCAGCGAGACCAGGAGGTTCTTCTCGTCGCCGTCCAGTGCTGCCACGACGAGATCGGCTTCGTCGACGTGTTCCCTGACGAGAAAGTCAGTGTCGGTGGCGTCACTTTCCATCACCATCGTGTTCGGCAGCGCCTCCGCGACCTCCCGGGCGCGATCGTGGTCCTGTTCGATCAGGCGTGGCTCGTAGCCGTGGTCCTCGAACTCGCGGGCGGTCTGGAAGCCGATCTCGCTGGCGCCGATGATGACGATCTCTCGGTTCTCGCCGTGATCGGGCGTGGTGATGTCCGAGGCAAAGCCCTTCACCGAATCGGGGCTCCCGATGACGACGACCCGATCGCCGGGACGGATGATCGACTCCCCGCTCGCGACGATCATCTCGCCGTCACGGAAGATCGCGGCGAAGGTCATCGAGTCGTAACAGTCCGCTTCTTGGATGGAGAGATCGGCAACGGGGCTGTCCGGGCCGATCTCGAACTCCGCCATGCGGACGAGCCCGCCCGCGAACATGTTGACGTCCTGGGCCGCCGGCAGCCCGGAGATTCGGAAGATCGTCTGGGCTGCCAGCAGGTCCGTACAGACCATAAAATCGACCCCGAACGCGCCCTGGGTTCCCTGCCAGGTCTCGAGGAGCGTTCGCCGTCGCACGCGGGCGATCGTGAACGCGTCGCTTTCGGTCTTGACGGCGCCACAGATCACGACGTTGGACTCGTCGTTGTCGGTGGAGGCGATCACGAGGTCGGCGTCCTCGATACCGGCCTCCCGCAGCGTCGCGATCTCGGTGCCGTTGCCACGGATCGCGAGGACGTCCATCGAGTACGTGAGCTCCTCGACGACGTCCTCGTCCCGATCGATGACGACGACGTCGTGGGACTCCTGGAGGTTTTCGGCGATCGACTGGCCGACCTCGCCGGCACCGACAATGATCACGCGCACGGGGACCACCCGGAGCTCGAAGGCGCGAGCGGATCGGTTTCGGATCGAGACGGAGGCCAAGCGAGCACGGATCTGGGAGTCGTCATACGTTGTGGAAGCCGAGATGGCGTCGATCCCGGAGTCGAGTCGCTCGAGACCGGGATCGACCGAATTCGACGAGGTCCGACGGCCGGGGTTGCTGTTCAAGCCGGGCCGGACGTATCCTATCGTTTCTTTGACGGGGCGATAAATCCAACGACCGGGCAGTCGCCGTTCGTCGCTCGTTCTCGCCGTGCCGGATCCGGCGACAGACTCTATACCTGACACCCCCTCTGTTCGGGTATGCCAGAGGAAGTCCTCTTCAAGTTCGAACGGTCGATGGAACGAAGCGAGATCGCCGACTACCTCCGCTCGGTCGCCGACTCGGTCGACGGCGGCGACGAGTTTACCCTCGAGGCTGGCGGCGAGTCGGTCACGATGTCGCCGCCAGCGCGGCCGACCTTCGAGGTCAAAGCCGAACGCGAGACCTCGAGTTCGGGTGGCCCCGCCGAGCTCAGCGTCGAGTTCGAACTCGAGTGGGACGAGGGCGCTGAGGACGGCGACGGCTCCGGCGAGCTCCGGATCGAGTAGTCAGAGGTCGACCAGCCAGACCCGAACGTCCTCGGGGAGGCCGTAGACGCGAGCGAAGACGGCGTCGACGAACTGGCCGATCCGGTTCGGGTCTGCCTTGGCGCTGATCCGTACGTTGACACCCTCGATCTCCTTCGAGCGGTTGATCTCGTCGATCTTGAACACCGGGAACTCCGAGAGCAGGTCTTTCAGCGACTCGAGTTCCGTATCGGTACAGTCGAGGTTGATCGTCCCGTCGGCGAACTGTACCCACGGCGTCCCCAGTTCGGGGTCGACGTCCTCGGCGGCCGAGAGGGAGTCCTCGTCGACCTCGAACGTAACGAATCCGGTCCCGCGCTCGCGGTGAGCCTGGATCCCCGCAGCGTACAGTTTTCGTCGCTCGGACGGCTCGTCGGCGTCGAATCGCGTCATACCCGTACCGACGTGCCCGATTCTTTAAGCCTTTATGCGACGGTGCTGAACGGACTGATATGGCACAGCCACACATCCTGATCCTGGGAGCGCCCGGAGCGGGGAAGGGGACACAGAGCGCAAACATCGCCGAGGAGTTCGGCGTCGAACACGTCACCACCGGGGACGCCCTCCGTGCGAACAAGGAGATGGATATCTCCGATATGGACACGGAGTACGACACGCCCGCGGAGTATATGGACCAGGGCGAACTCGTCCCCGACGAGGTCGTCAACGCCATCGTCGACGAGGCCCTCTCGCAGGCCAACGGTTACGTGCTCGACGGCTATCCGCGGAACTTGGAACAGGCCGAGGAGCTCGCCGAGATGACCGACCTCGACGTCGTCCTCTACCTGGACGTCAGCGAGGAGGAGCTCGTCCACCGGCTGACCGGTCGCCGGCTGGATCCCGAGACCGGCGACATCTACCACGTCGAGTACAACCCGCCGGAGGATCCCGAGGTCGAGGGCCGACTCGAGCAACGCGAGGACGACACCGAAGAGACCGTCACGGAACGGCTCCGGGTCTACCGGGAGAACACCGAGCCCGTCGTCGAACACTACGACGACGAGGGCGTCCTCGAGCGGATCGACGGCGATCAGGCACCCGAGGAAGTCTGGGAGGACGTCAAGGAAACGATCGAAGACTCGGTCTGAAGATCCAACTCGATCCCTGAGAACCAGCACCGCTCTGCCAGCCGAAGAAAAACACTTGTATATCGGACGTACCCTAGCCTCTGGCAGATGACGCGTACAGCCGAGAAGATCAACGCCCTCGTCCGCGAGGATTCCTCGATGACGGAGGCCCTGGAGGCAATCCGCGAGGAAGCCGACAGGAACGGCGGCGAGGTCCAGTGGGGTGATGTCAACGACGATCTGACGAGCGGACAGTGGGGTCGACTGATCGAGAAAGGGGTGCTCGTCGACGGCGACGAGGGGTTCGAGATCGCCGACCGGGAGGCCTACGACGAGGCCCTCGACAGCGACGAAGACGTCGGCGGGGTTCCCGACGTCGACATCGACGAGGAAGCCGCGAGCTGGTCGCAGTGGGACAAGCTGGCCGCCGTCGGCTCTGTCCTGTTGATGATCGGCTACTGGCTCGACTCGGTCCGAAACACGGTCGGGAGTACGATCGACGTCGTGTTCGGGCCACTGGACGCGGCGCTGCCGTTCTACGCGGTGATCCTCTCGGTCGCGTTGCTGACGGGACTGTACTCGACGCTCCTGCAGGCGAACCTGATGAACCCCGAACGGATCGGGAAGTACCAGGAGCGGATGAAGGCGATGCAGGAAAAACAGAAAGACGTCCGCGAGCGCAAGAAGGAAGCCGAGGAGCGCGACGCCAGCGAGGCCGAGATCGAACGGCTCGAAAACGAGATGGAGGAGGTCCGCGAGGAACAGATGGAGGCGATGGCCGACAACCTTGGGATGTTCAAAGAGCAGTTCCGACCGATGGTCTGGATCATGCTGTTTACCATCCCACTGTTCCTCTGGATGTACTGGAAGATCCTCGGCGGGCACGTCACCGAGGCCGATCGACTGATGATCATGCCGATCGCCGGTGAGGTGGCGCTGGACGAGGGGCTACTCGGGCCGATGTGGGCCTGGATCGTCTGGTACTTCCTGTGTTCGATGGGCTTTACCCAGCTGCTACGGAAGGCGCTGAACATCGACATGACTCCCTCGAGCACCTGACGCCGTTCCGGCTGACGATCTCTCCGTCGATCGATTCAAAACCCATTTTACTCGTCCCGTCGCAGTTCGGATATGTTACTCACCGTCTCCGGCCCGCCGGGAAGCGGGAAGAGCACGACTGCGGAGCTACTCGCCGACGCCTTCGATCTCGACCACGTCAGCGGCGGCGACATCTTTCGCGAACTGGCCGACGAGCGCGGCTACACCCCCCTCGAGTTCAACAAGCTGGCCGAGGAGAACGACCAGATCGATCGCGACCTCGATCGTCGACTCCGAGAGATCGCCACCGAGGACGACGACCTCGTCCTCGAGTCGCGGCTGGCGGGGTGGCTCGCCGGCGACCACGCCGACTTCCGGTTCTGGCTCGACGCACCCGCCGCGGTCCGGGGTGAACGGATCGCCGAGCGCGAATCGAAAGACCCCGAGCGAGCGACCGAGGAGACCAAAGCGAGGGAGGCGAGCGAGGCCCAGCGCTACCGAGAGTACTACGGGATCGACATTCGGGATCTGACGATCTACGATCTCTCGGTGAACACGGCCCGCTGGGAGCCCGACGCCGTCCTCGACATGCTCGTGACGGCTGTCGGGGAGTACGACGCCGACGGCGACGAGGGGAAAACGCCGGTCACTGGCGTCGACTACGAGTTCTGATGGCGCTGCGTGGTCCACCCGAAGAGCGATCACCCGCCGAACTGTTGCGGTTCGGCGTCGTCAACCTCGACAAACCGCCCGGCCCCTCCTCCCACCAGGTCAGCGGCTGGCTTCGAGACGAAGTTGCAGACGCCCTCGCCGAGCGAGGCGCGGAGCCGATCGACCAGGCTGCCCACGCCGGCACGCTCGATCCGAAGGTGACGGGCTGTCTCCCGGTGATGCTCGGGGACGCGACGCGGCTCGCCCAGACGTTCCTCGAGGGCGACAAGGAGTACGTCGCCGTCCTCGAGTGTCACGGCTCGGTGCCGGAAGACGCCGACTCGATCGTCGCCGAGTTCGAGGGTCCGATCTACCAGAAACCGCCCCGCAAGAGCGCCGTCTCGCGCCGGCTTCGCACCCGCGAGATCTACGCCCTCGACGTCCTCGAGGCCGAGGACCGACGGCTCCTCCTGCGGATCCGCTGTGAGAGCGGGACCTACGTCCGCAAGCTCTGTCACGACCTGGGGCTCGCGCTCGGTACGGGCGCTCACATGGGCCATCTCCGACGGACGGCGACGACGCCGTTCGACGATACGAGCCTGCATACCGCCCAGGAGTTCTACGACGCGCTCGCGTTCTGGCTCGAGGACGACGACCCCGAGCCGCTGTTCGAGATCGTCGATCCCGCCGAGCGGATCCTCGAGGGGATCCCACAGGTGGTGATCGCCGAGAGCGCGGCCGAGCAGGTCGCGACGGGCGCGCCCGTCTACGCCCCGGGCGTCCTCGAGGCCGACGACGCCGAGCGGGGCTCGCTGGTTGCCTGTACGACGCCGGACGGGGCAGCGGTCTGTCTGGGTGAACTGGTCGGCGACCCCGAGGACGACGCCGGAACCGTCGTCGACCTCGAGCGCGTACTGGTCTGAGTCTCGGGGACACACCCGGATCGAAACGACACGCTTAAACGGTCGACGGCCATCGGTCTAAACGCACGGGACCGTGGGGTAGTGGTATCCTCTGCGGATGGGGTCCGTAGGACCCGAGTTCAATTCTCGGCGGTCCCACTTTTCGCAACGCAAAAATGGGAGCGGGGAGCAGCTTCGCTGTGACCAAGGTCCCACTTTCACGATACAACGAACGAGGGAGCGGAGCGACCGTTGTGACGTACGTAGAGTGAAATGGGAGCAGGGAGCGGCTTTGCCGCGATCGTGGTCCCGCTTTTTGCAGCACAGAAACGGGAGTCGGCTTTGCTGTGACCGTGGTTCTATCGGGCCGAGCCTGTCGAGCGACGCGACTGTCGCGGCTTCGTCCCGTTCTCGGAACTCGCATCGAGGACGTGCCCGTCGATCACCGCCGGTGTGATGGCCGATCCTGTTCGGAGAGATGTGACGAAAGTCGGGATAATTCCGGTAAACGATCGGTAACTCGAGTGGACGATCACCTCCTTCAATATCTCACCGCGGCGTAGCGATTCACGCCGGGGGCGACGACCCGGTGACACACCACCGACCATCTGCCGTTTTCAGACCATGACCGCAACGAACCGAGAGAAGCGAGCCGCGGTATGCAAGCGCTGTCACGCGGTCTGTGCCGTGTGGCTCCGTCCCGACGGGGAGATCGTTCCGATCAGCTCGACGACGGGTTGTGACTGTGCCGAGACGCGGTTCAGCGTCGTCGACGCGCTGGGATCGCCCGAAGAGTCGTAGTCATTTCGTGCCGTCCTCGAGAAACCGAAACTCCGTCGCGCCACACCGCGGACAGGCGTCCTGTCGTTTCGGAATCGGGTCGGAAGACTGCTGGGCCAGAAGGACGAACTCACAGTCGTCGCATTCGACGAACTTGCACACTGTGGGAGAGTTACGGTTCGATAGCAGAGTACTCTGCACCCAATTGTGTTGGTATCCGCGGGGCCGAGCGGCGCATCGGCGGTTTTATCGGCACCGCGTCGGTAGGGTCGGCTATGACGGTCGTTCTCGCGGGTATCGGTGCCGACAGCACGAATCTCGGGGCTCTCGGGCCGCTGTACGACGACGGACGCTCCGAGTACGTCCCGATCCCCGAGAAGACCCGGGAGACCGACGAACGGGAGACGCTTGGCTCGTGGCCTCTTCGCGGCGAGGACGGCGTCGCGGCCGACCTGACAACCCGGATCGAACCCCAGCCGGTCCGGGGCGGTCGCGAGGCGGTTACCGGCGACGAGCTCGCGTCCTGGCCGCTGCACCGCGACCCGAACTTCGAGGCGCTAACGTACGGGGAACACCGCACGAGCGGGTACGTCTCCCGGCTGCGCGCCCTCGAACCCGGGGACGTCGTCGGCTTCTACGCCGGACTCCGTCGCCCCGGCGGCGACCGCGCCCACCGATACCTGATCGGCTACTTCACGGTCGACTCGGTCGCGGTCGTCACCCCCGAGATGTCCTCCGAGCGGCGACGGGCCGTCCTCGAGTCCCATCCCGAGAACGCCCACGCCAAACGGGCCCGGGACGGCGACCTCTACCTCGAGAAGCCGGTCGTGATCGTCGACGGTCGAGAGCCCGGCGGACTGTTCGATCGCCACCCGATTCGGATCAGCGACTACTACGTCCGCGAGGGGAACGTCCAGGCCCAGTACTACCTGCGCGAGGAGATCGAGTCCGCCTGGAACGTCGAGGCCGGCGGTGCGAACATGATGTTCAAACCGGCCTACCGCTGTGCGCTCTCGGGCGAGGACTTCCGCGAACTGGTCGGCGTTCCCGGCGAGCGGGACGCCCCCAGGGCGATCGCCGATGATTGACGCGCCCGTGACGGGAACCGGATCGATCGGTTTCATGTGGGAACGGCTCCAACGACTCGCGCAGTGACCGACGACACGCCCTCCCGTCACGATCGGGTTCGCCGCCACGCGACCCCTAGTACGCACAACTCGCTCGCCCGCTGGACCGACGCGCGAAGCCCGCTACGGGTCGCGATCAACTACGTTGTCGTCTGGCTCGCCAGGATCTCGCCGAGCCTGCGGCTCAGGCGGTGGCTGTTGCGTCGGATCGGCGTTACGGTCGGCGACGGCGTCTCCTGGGGGCTCGAGGCGACGCCGGACGTGTTCTGGCCGGAGCTGATCACGCTCGAAGATCACGCGATCGTCGGCTACGACGCGACGCTGCTGTGTCACGAGTTTCTACAGGACGAGTACCGCACCGGCGAGGTCGTCGTCGGCGAGCGGGCGATGATCGGGGCGGGCGCGATCGTCCTGCCGGGCGTCGAGATCGGTGCTGGAGCGAGCGTCGCGGCGAACTCGCTCGTTACCCGGGACGTTGCGCCGGGCGAAACCGTCGCGGGCGTCCCGGCCCGACCGATGGATGACGACTCGCTCGCCGAGGACTGATCGGGCGGCGGGCGACTACAGCGACGGCCAGGCCTTCCGGGCGCGGTTCATCGAGGAGACGTCGGCGATCCAGCGGGCGGCGATGCCTTTCTTCAGATTCTTCGCGGGGGCGCCGCCGAACGTATCGACGGGAAGCGAGATGCCGAACGCGGGTTTAACGCCGTGGGCGACCGCCTTGTCGCCGACGGAGACGACGGTCCCCTTGTCCTCGTGCTCCCAGGTCTTCAGCGGGCGGTTCTGGATGGCGCGAGTGATGTTCTCGGCGGCGACGTCCGCGGCCTGCCAGGCGGCCTGTGCGGTCGGCGGTGCGGGGCGGTCACCCTGGTCGATGATCGCCGAGTCGCCGATCGCGAAGACCCGTTCGTCGGAGGTCTGAAAGTTCGCGCCGGTGTTGACGCGGTTGTGTTCCTTCTCGAGATCGGCGTCGTCGAGGGCGTCCCGACCGGTGATCCCGCCCGTCCAGACGAGGACGTCGTGGGAAAGCGGCTCGCCCTCGTCGAAGTGGATCACGTCGTCGTCGGCTTCGGTGATCGGGTCGTCGGTGTGGATCTGGACGCCGGCGTCCTGGAGCAGATCCCGCAGGGCCTGCTGGATCTCCGGATCGTTCCCGGGGAAGATCTCCTCTAAGGCCTCGACGAGGTGGATCTCGAGGGGAGCGCGGTGCTGGTCGCGGAACTCCGCGATCTCGCCGGCGGTCTGGATACCCGAGAGGCCCGCGCCGCCGATCACGATCTGGGCGGGGTCGCCCCGCGTGGCATCGCGACTGGCCTGTGCGACGGCCTCGTGGATCTCGAGGGCGTCGTCGAGGCTCTTCAGGGTCAGGGAGTGTTCTTCGAGCCCGGGAATCCCGTAGTAGGCGGTCTGGCTGCCAAGCGCCACGAGGACGTAGTCGTAGTCGACGTCCTCGCCGTCGGCGAGTTCGATGACCTGCTCGTCGGTGTCGAGTCCTGTGACCTCGTCCTCGACGAACCGGGTCGAGGGCGCTGCGATCTCCTCGACCGGGATCGTGATGTCGGACTGGACGTCTGGATCCCGGATCACGCGGTGGGACTCGTGGAGCACGAGGTGGTAGTCGACGTCAGCGATCCAGGTCAGGCGCGCGTCATCATCGAGTTCCGATTGGAGCGTGTTGACCGCACCGGCCCCGGCGTAGCCGGCGCCGAGCACGATGACGTTCTCTGTCATACCTGTCACTCCGAAACACTCCGATACAAAGGTGTTGAAACTGAAACCGGCACGAGAGAGAGTACCATGCAACGTTCGGTGGGGCGAGCCAGGTCAGAGTATCCGCTTGCCGAACGCGCTGGCCGTAAGATCGGCCGCAAGCGTTGCCGTCTCGTTTCGCTCGTCGAGAATCGGGTTCACCTCGACGACGTCCATCGATCGAAGGACGCCCTCGTCGGCGTTGCGGACCGAGACCCGCTCGAGCGCCGAGTGGGCCTCCCGATAGGTGACCCCGCCCCGAACCGGCGTTCCGACGCCGGGTGCGGCGTTCGGGTCGAGCCAGTCCAGATCCAGGCTGACGTGGATCCCGTCGGTGCCGGTCGTCGCGACGTCGAGGGCGTCCTCGACGACGGCGGTGATGCCCCGTTCGTCGATATCGGCCATCGTGAACGCGGTCATCTCGCTGTCGCGCACCCACTCGCGTTCGCGGTCGTCGATGCTTCGTAGTCCGACGTAGGCGATCGCGTCCTCGCGGAGATTCGGTGCGTTGGCCCACTCCATCTCGGCGAACGCGCCCCGACCCAGCGCCGCGGCGAGGGGCATCCCGTGGACGTTCCCGCTCGGCGAGGACTCGGGCGTGTTGAGATCCGCGTGGGCGTCGAACCAGATCGCTCCGAGCGTTGCCGTCCGCGAGGCACCCGCCATCGACCCGATCGCGACCGAGTGATCGCCACCGAGGACCAGTGGAAAGGCCCCGTCGGCAAGCGTCTCCGCGACCTCCTCGGAGAGTCGCGAGCAGACGTCACCGACCTCGCGGAGGAACTTGGCGTTGCCCTCGCGTGGCTGCGTGGCGTCGGGATCGCGTTCCTCGGCGCGAGGAATAAGGAGGTCGCCGGCGTCGACCGGCTCGACGCCGGTCCCCTCGAGTTCGTCGGCCAGTCCGGCGTACCTGATCGCCGATGGACCCATGTCCACGCCGCGGCGGTTCGCCCCGTAGTCCATCGGTGCACCGATGATTCGAACAGTGCTGCTCATACGACGACATTGGCCGGGACGGTTTTGTTCGTGCCGGTTTACCCGGGATCTCGAGGGCGATAGGTTTAGGGTTAGACGGCTCGAAAACCGATCGAGATGATGCTGAGCGACGTGATGGAAGACTACCTCAAGGCAATCTACCAGCTCCAGCAGGGAACCGACGACCGGATCAAGACGTCGGCGATCGCCGAGGAGTTAGACGTTACGTCGCCGACGGTCACGAGCATGCTCGAGAAACTGGAGGAGCGAGGGTTGATCGACCGCAAGAAGTACCGGGGTGTGACCCTCACCGACGAGGGCGAGACCGTCGCGCTGGAGGTCGTTCGCCACCATCGGCTGCTGGAGTCGTATCTCACCGAACACCTCGATTACGACTGGTCGGAGGTCCACGAGGAGGCCGATCGGCTCGAGCACCACATCAGCGAGGACTTCGAGGCTCGCGTCGCGGCTGCCCTCGAGGAGCCGACGGTCGATCCTCACGGGTCGCCGATCCCGAGCGCGGACCTCGAACCCCCCGAACGTCCGGACGGGAAGTCGGTCACCGAGTTCGAGGAAGGCGACGTCGTCGTCGTCGAGGAGGTAGCCGACCGCGACCCCGAGATCCTCTCGTATCTCGCCGATCACGGCATCGAGCCCGGCATCGAGCTCGAGATCGTCGAGGTCGCGCCGTTCGGGATGGTGACCGCTCGCCCGAACGGACGCGAGGACGCCATATCACTGCCCGAATCCGTCGCCCACCACGTTCGCGTCGCACGACCCACAGAAGTCGAGTCGTAGTTGCCCTACTCCCACGTCGCTCAGTTTCCTAGATCGAATCTAGCTGCGGGCACGGTAGCAAGACATATATTTAGACCCATCTAAACTGCGAGTGATGAATCAACGACGGACGTTTACAGGACGGGTGACCGGCGGATGAGCCGGCAGCCGATCGACCGACTGCCCCGCTGGCTCGTCGCGATCGGTCCGGTCGTCATCCTGGGCGCACTCTTTCTGACGCTTTATCTCACGTCACCGTTTGGCAACCTCGGCGCGGTCGACGACGCGAGCACGTTCGAGATTCTCTGGATGCTCGCCGTCATCGGCGCGCTCGCCGGCGTCGTTCCGGTCGCGATCGGGATGCTGTGGTTCCCGATTATCCGGGACCTCGACCGACGATATCTCCACGGGTTTCTGGCACTCGCGGGCGGCGTCCTCGCGTTTATCGCTGTCGAGATGACCGAGGACATCGTCGAGCACGGCGCCGAGGCAGAACAGACGCTGCTCGCGGTCGGACTGGCCATCGCAGGCGTCGGCGGCACCTTCGCAGTGATGTATCTCGCCAGCAAGTGGCGCCAGCGGACGATGGCGACCGCCGAGAAAAGCGGCCTGGAGATCGCCTACCTCGTCGCGCTCGCGCTGGGTCTTCACAGCATCGGCGAGGGGCTCGGGATCGGCGTCTCGTTCATCCAGGGCGATTCGACCCAGGTGATGCTGCTGGTGCTCGCTTTCATCCTGCACAACGTGATGGAGGGACCGACCGTCGTCGCCGCGGTCGCGCGCGATCGGGCGACGCCGCCGCTACGACACTTCGCCGCGATGGGCGTCATCGCCGGCGGTCCCGTGATCCTCGGCGGGTGGATCGGCAGCTTCGGCGACTCCCCGCTGCTCGCCGTCCTCTTCTTTGCGATCGCGGTCGGGGCGATCCTTCAGGTGCTCATCGAGGTCGCCGATCTGATCCGGTTCGACGCCGAAGCGGTGCTCACGCGGATCAACGCCGCGACCTTCGCCGTCGGCTTCATCCTGATGTTCCTGCTCGAGGACGTGCTCACCGACGTCTTGCTCGAGGGCAGCGTCCTTGGACTCTGACGGATCGTTCGCAAAGAGAAACCCCTTACTGTCCCCGTCCCCTCCGTCGAACCACGCGGTAAACCACCCGCTACCCATCGGGTTTAAGGAAATCAATTACGAACAATTCAGTATGTCATCAATCGAGCTCACCCCCAGTCAGAAGAAGATTCTTCGCGCGCTGACGAACCTTCACAAAGAATCGGAGGACGCGATCAAGGGCGAGGACATCGCCGAACAGGTAGACCGAAACCCCGGCACGATCCGCAACCAGATGCAGAGCCTGAAGGCCCTTCAGCTGGTCGAGGGCGTTCCGGGTCCAAAGGGCGGCTACAAGCCGACCGCCGCCGCCTTCGAGGCCCTGGAGATCCAGCAGATGGATGACCCCGCCTCGGTTCCCCTCGAGCACGAGGGCGAACCGATCGAGGACGTCATCGTCGAGGAGATCGACCTCTCGAGTGTCCACCATCCCGAGCTCTGCCGGGCCGAGATCCACATGCAGGGGACCTCCGACGAGATCGAGGAGGGTGACTCGGTTACCGTCGGCCCGACGCCGCTCTCGAAGCTCGTCATCGAGGGGACTCTCGACGGTCGGGACGATACGAACAACATCCTCATCCTGCGGATCGACGATATGGTCGCGCCGGCCGAGGAACCGAACCACTAATCAGCCGGGATCGACGCTCTCGTCTCTTTTTCGCTTTCGAAAACGAAGCCGCGGCAACGTCAGTTCGCGTCCGCGTCCGCGCGTTCGTTCGCTTCGGCCACGGAGCCTGCCGGCAACACGTCGACGCTCGCGACGGCGTCGCCGTCCTCGACGTCCATGACGATCACGCCCATCGTGTTCCGGCCGACGGTCGAGATCTCGTCGACACGGGTTCGGACGATCTGGCCGCGCTCGCTCATCATCACGAGGTGATCGTCGGCGGCGACGGCCTTGACGGTCGCGACGGGACCGTTCCGGTCGTCGGTTTTGATGTCGATCAGTCCCTTTCCGTACCGGGACTGGGTGCGGTACTCCGAGAGCGGGGTCCGCTTCCCGTACCCGTTCCGGGTGACGGTCAGTAACGCGCGCCCGTCGGCCTCGTCGGTCGCGACCAGTCCGGCGACGGCGTCGCCGTCGGTGAGCTTGATCCCGTTGACGCCACGGGCGTTCCGTCCCATCGCGCGGACCTCGTCCTCGTCGAAGCGGATCGTCATCCCGCCCTCCGTGGCGATAACCAGATCCGTCGATCCGTCGGTGACCTCGACGTCGACGAGTTCGTCACCCTCCTCCAGGTCGGCGGCGATGATTCCCGTCGAGCGAATGTTGTCGAACTCCTCGCCGGCGGTCCGTTTGACGTAGCCGTTTCGGGTGACCATCGTCACGTACTCGTCGTCGCCGAAGGCGTCGGTGTCGACGATCGCCGTGATATCCTCGCCGGGGTCGAGATCGAGGATGTTGACCGCGGACTTTCCGCGGGCCGTCCGGCCCATCTCGGGGATCTCGTAGGTTTTGAGCTGGTAGACCTGTCCCTGGTTCGTAAAGCAAAGCAGGTAGTCGTGGGTGTTTGCCCGAAACACCGTCGAGACGCGGTCGTCGTCTTTGACGTCCGCGCCGATGATGCCTTTCCCGCCCCGACCCTGGGGGTCGAAGTCGTCGATCGGCATCCGCTTGACGTAGTCGTCTTCGGTCATCACGACGACGACCTCCTCCTCCGGAATGAGGTCCTCGTGAGTAACCGTCCCCTCGTCTTCGATGATCGAGGTTCGGCGCTCGTCGCCGTACTCGTCTTTGATCTCGCGGAGTTCGTCTTTGATGACCGAGAGCAGTTCGGACTCGCTCTCCAAGATCTCGGTCAGGCGTTCGATCTCGGCCTGGACCTCCTCGTACTCCGACTCGATCTCGGCGGCCTCCATCGAGGTAAGACTCCCCAGCTGCATCCGAACGATATGCTGGGCCTGCTCCTCGGAGAACTCGTAGGCCTCCTGCAGGTTCGTCTTGGCCGCCGAACGGTCCTCGCTGTCGCGGATCAGCTCGACGACATCCTCCGCGTTCTCGACGGCCTTCAGCCGGCCTTCGAGGATATGGGCCCGATCCTCCGCCTCCGCGAGGTCGTACTCGCTGCGCCGTCGCACCACTTCACGACGGTGGTCGACGTACTCCTCCAGGGTCTCCTTGAGCGAAAGCACCTGGGGCTGGCCGTCGACCAGCGCGAGGTTGATGATGCCGAAGGTCTTCTCGAGGTGGCTCTCGAGGAGCTTGTTTTTCACCACTTCGACGTTCGCGCCGCGTTTACACTCGATGACGATCCGGACGCCGTCGCGGTCGGACTCATCACGCAGGTCGGTGATCCCCTCGAGCTCGCCCTCGGTTACGTCCTCGGCGATGCGCTCGACGAGGCGAGCCTTGTTCTCCTGGAAGGGCAGCTCCGTGACGACGATCCGTTCGCGCCCGTTCTTCCACTCTTCGACCTCGAACTCGGCCCGAACGCGGACCCGTCCGCGGCCGGTCTTGTACGCCGAGTAGACGGCGTCTCGGCCGACGATGTTCGCCCCCGTCGGGAAGTCCGGCCCCTTGATGTGGTCCATCAGGTCCTCGACGGTGGCGTCGGGGTCGTCGATCAGCTCGATCGTCGCGTCGATCACCTCGCTCAGGTTGTGCGGCGGGATGTTCGTCGACATCCCGACGGCGATCCCCGAAGAGCCGTTGACCAGCAGGTTCGGGAACGCCGCAGGCAGGACGTCGGGCTCTTGCAGACGGTCGTCGTAGTTCGCCGAGAAGTCGACGGTGTCCTTGTCGATGTCCTCGAGCAGTTCCTCGGCGACGGGGGCCATCCGGGCCTCCGTGTATCGGGGTGCTGCGGCCGGGTCGCCGTCCATCGAGCCGAAGTTCCCCTGGCCGTCGACGAGGGGGTACCGCATCGAGAAATCCTGGGCCATCCGGACCAGGGTATCGTAGATCGCGCTGTCGCCGTGGGGGTGGTAGTCTCCCATCGTCTCCCCGACGATCGAGGACGACTTCCGGTGGCTCGATCCCGACGAGACGCCCAGTTCGTGCATCGCATACAGGATGCGCCGGTGAACCGGCTTGAGACCGTCCCTGACGTCGGGCAGGGCTCGGCCCGCGATGACGCTCATCGCGTAGTCGATATAGCTTTGCTCCATCTCGTCTTCGATCCGCACGGACTCGATCGATGCCGCCTCGATGTCCGTCGGATCGGGTACTTCCGAACTCATGCCTGAATACTCACCGCTGGTAGCTGCCTGATTGTCTGCATTCGATCACCTAAATGTCGATCCACTCCGCTTCCGGAGCGTTGTCCTTGATGAACTGCTTGCGGGGCTCGACGGCGTCGCCCATCAGCACGGAGAACATCTTGTCCGCCGCGGCCGCGTCCTCGACGGTGATCCGCTTGAGGATGCGGTTGTCGGGGTTCATCGTCGTCTCCCAGAGCTGCTCGGGGTTCATCTCGCCGAGCCCCTTGAATCGCTGAACCTGGGTGGGATTGCCGTCACAGACCTCTTCGACGATCTCGTTGCGCTCGGCGTCGGTCATCGCGTCGTAGGTCTCGCCGCGATACCGGACGCGGTACAGCGGCGGCTGGGTCGCGTAGACGTACCCGCCCTCCAGCAGCGGCCGCATGTGCCGGTAGAAGAACGTCAACAGCAGCGTACGGATGTGTGCGCCGTCGACGTCTGCGTCGGTCGCCATGATGATCTTCTTGTACCGGACGTCGTCGATGTTGAACTCGTCGCCGATCCCCGCGCCGATCGCGGTGATCATGTTGCGGATCTCGTCGTTCTCGAGGATCCGATCCAGGCGGTGTTTCTCGACGTTCAGGATCTTCCCCTTGATCGGGAGCACGGCCTGGAACTCGGGGTTGCGAGCCTGCTTTGCGCTGCCGCCCGCAGAGTCTCCTTCGGCGATAAACAGCTCGGCCTCCTCGGGATCTTTGGTCTGACAGTCCGCGAGCTTACCGGGCAGTGAGGTCGACTCGAGTGCCGACTTCCGGCGCGTGAGCTCCTCGGCCTTCTGAGCGGCCTTGCGGGCCTTCGCGGCCTCGACAGCCTTGACGACGATCGCCTCGGCGGTGTCGGGATGCTCTTCGAAGTACGTCCCCAGCCGCTCGTGCATCGCGCTCTCGACGATTCCTCGCACCTCCGAGTTGCCGAGTTTCGTCTTCGTCTGGCCCTCGAACTGCGGGTCGGGGTGTTTCACCGAGATCACCGCGGTCAGCCCCTCGCGGATGTCCTCGCCCTTGAGGTTGCCGTCGATGTCGCCTAACAGCCCCTGGTCGTTGCCGTAATCGTTGACGACCCGCGTCAGCGCGGTCTTGAACCCGGTGAGGTGGGTCCCGCCCTCGCGGGTGTTGATGTTGTTCGCGAAGGCGTGGATCGACCCCTGGAGGTCCTCGGTTGCCTGCATCGCGACCTCGACCTGGATGTCTTGTTCCTCGTCTTCGAAGTAGATGACGTCGTCGTGCATCACCGCGCGCGTCTCGTTCAAGTACTCGACGAACTCGCGGATGCCGCCCTCGTACTCGTAGGTCTCGGCGACTGCGTCCTCGGTCTCCTGGCGCTCGTCACGGAGGGTGATGCGAACGCCGGAGTTGAGGAAGGCGAGCTCCCGCAGCCGGCTTGACAGCGTCGAGAAGGAGAACTCGTCGCCCTCGAAGATGTCGCTGTCGGGCCAGAACCGGATCTCGGTTCCAGTGTCCTCGTCGGGCTCCATGTCGCGAACCCGCTCCATGTCGCCGACGGGTTCGCCTGCCTCGAACGCGTGGCGGAAGACACCGCCGTCGCGTTTGACCTCGGCCTCGAGGCGCTCTGAGAGTGCGTTGACGACGCTGACGCCGACGCCGTGGAGACCGCCGGAGACCTGGTAGGATTTGTTGTCGAACTTCCCGCCAGCGTGGAGGACGGTCAGGATGACCTCGAGGGCAGGGCGGTCGTACTCGTCGTGGGTGTCGACGGGGATGCCGCGGCCGTCGTCGGCGACGACTACCGAGCCGTCCGCTTCGATAGAGACGGTAATCTCGTCGCAGTGTCCGGCGAGGGCCTCGTCGATCGAGTTGTCGACTACCTCGTAAACGAGGTGGTGAAGCCCACGCGCGTCGGTAGAACCGATATACATCGCTGGCCGTTTTCGTACAGCTTCCAGGCCCTCGAGGACCTGGATCTGTCCGGCACCGTACTCGCTTTCCTGGGACATGAGAAACCTGTTTCCGGGTAGCGCCTGGCTGGGTATAAAACTTCGCGTACGCGCGCGAGCGCGTCGCGACGACAACCGACGACGACCACTCCCGCTCCCGCGTTCAGAAAAGAGAGGGCTCATCCCACGTTACTATTTTTTCAGACATACGCCATCTCAGGCTCTTTTCTCAAACAACTCCCGGCCGTCGTTCCGGGCACGGTGATTCGGAACCCGATCAACGGCGAGCGGTTATCGGAGAGCCGACCCTGCGAGGTCGGCTCTCCGGCACGATCAGGTGAGAGTTGATCCATGGGACAAACCAGTTCTGTCGTCGATGTGCCGTTTGAGCGAGCGAAGGAAACGGTTCACCAGTACGGGCTCGGTCTCCTGTTCGCAGCGAATATCTTCGGCGCCGGCTCCGTCTACATCCTGACCGAGGCGGGGCTCCTGTTCGGGTACGGACTCCTCTGGGTGTTGCCGCTCGGGCTCGGCGTCGGGCTCGCGATGCACGAGATGTCAGCGCGCCTGGCCGCCGCGGACCGCCCCCTGATGACATACATCAGGGACGTCATCGGCGAGCGGGCGGCGAAACCGTTCGCGTTCGGGATCTCGTTTATCATGCAGTTCTGGAGCGTCGCCAACTACGCGCTCGCGGGGGCTGCGATCGTCTACCTCACGCCGCTGTCGAACCTCTATGTCGCGGTGATCGTCTCGGCAGCGCTCGGGATCGCGCTGGTCGAGCTTCGGGTCTACAGCCGGATCGAGGGCGTGATCGCAGCACTCGTGTTCGCGATCTTCGCCTCATATCTCGTCATCGTCGCGAACCTCCAGCCGCCGGCGGCAGGAATCGCGTCCGGATTCGTCCCCGGCGTCGTCGAGGACGTCGAGTACATGACGATGATTATCGCCCTGCTCGGGACGACCGTCTACTACCCGAACTTCTTCATCCAGACGAGCATGCAACACGAGAAAAACTGGGACGACGTCTCCCGGTACCGCCGTGACCATACCGTCGGGCTTGCCGCAGTCATCGCACTGAGTGCGACCGTGATCGTTGCGGCTGCGATCTCGATGCCAGACGCCGACCTGGCGTTTACCACGCCCGCCGAGCCCCTGGTCGAGCTGATCGGCGACTGGGTTCTCGGCGTCTTCATCCTCGCGGTCGGTGCCGCGTCCTTCAGCAGCGCCACCGGAACCCTGTTCGCCGCCGGGTTCATGGTACCCCAGTCTTCGGGGCTCTCGACCCAGTTTGGCGACCTGCAGTTCCGGCGTACCGTCCACTTCCTGATCGGGCTCTCGGTCGTGTTAGCGATCCCGATTCTTGCCTTCACCGACTTCACGCCGGTTGATCTGGCGCTACTGATGCCCGCAGTCAACGGCGTCGTCGGACTGCCCCTGACCGCGCTGGCACTGTTTGCAGCCGTCCGTCGGTACTTCGACCCGTCGCGAGTCGAACAGGCGATCTTCCTGACGGCCGTCGTCGTGCTGTTTCTGACCTCGCTCGTGACCGGCGAGGACCTCGTCCGGTCCGTCGTCGAGCTGCTGTAGCGAGCCCCGATCGCAGCGTCTCGTTGCTCGGTTTTCCGACTGCCCGCGAGCGAGCGTTCTCGATCCGGGAGGAGGAGGCAGACGGGATCGGAAGAATCACAACGCCCGAACCGATCGACTCGATACCGTCCATGCTCGGCCTCTCGTTCGATCTCGCACTGGTGTTGTTGCTCGTCTGTATCGCCTTCTTTTCGGGCATCGGGATCACGACGATCGGTCCGGGCGGGATCTTCGTCACGATTGCGCTGTACTCGCTGACGCCGCTTCCCTCGAGCCAGGTCGCCGGCACCGCCCACGCCACGTTCATCGTCACCGGACTGGTCGGCAGTCTCGCCTACCTCCACTCCGGAGAGATGAAAACCGGGCAGAGCCGGGCGCTCGCGATCGTGCTCAGCCTCTCGAGCGTTCTCGGCGCTCTGCTCGGCTCCCAGATCAACCCCTACGTCTCGCGATCGCTGTTTGGCATCCTGCTGGGTGGCGTCGCGATGACCGTCGGCGGCGTCATCCTTTACCGCGAGCGCCGGGGGTTCAGGCCGATCGTCGACGTCGATCCGCTGACGCGACACGGACAGACCATCCTCGGCGGGCTCGGGCTCGTTTTGGGAGTCGCCAGCGGCCTGCTCGGGATCGGTGGCCCCGTCCTCGCGGTGCCCGCGCTCGTGCTGGTCGGCGTTCCGATGTTGCTCGCCGTCGCCGTCGCGCAGGTCCAGTCGATCTTCATCGCGGCGTTCGCGACCGCCGGCTACGCCGCCCAGGGCGACGTCCTCCTCCCGCTGGCGGTCGTCGTCGGAACGCCGCTGTTGCTCGGAGTCGTCGTCGGCTGGAAGGTCGCCCACGTCGTCGACCCCGCGCGGCTGAAAGTCGCGCTGGGCGTCGTCCTGCTCGGAGTCGGGCCGTACCTCGCGCTGTGAGCGTTCGAGCCAGGGTACGACGTGAGCGGACGGTCGATCAGGTAACAGACTCAAAAGGACTCTTCCCTAGACTCTCGATAGCATGCCGCTTCGAATCCTCGTCCCCTTCGACGGCTCCGAGCCCGCACGAGAAGCCCTCGAGTACGCGATCGAGCTGTTTCCCGACGGCGAGTTCCTTGCGCTGACCGTCGTCGAAACCGACGGCGTTCCGCTGATTCCGAACACGACCGAGGACGCCGACAGCGACGAGAGGCTCCGGGAGCTGCTCGAGGAGGCCGACGACCAGCTGAGCGGCGCCGAACGGATCGCGACCGAGCACGGCGTCAGCCTCGAGAAGCGGAGCCGGATCGGGCCGCCGGCACGGGAGATCATCGACTGTGCCGAGGAGAGCGACCTCGACCACGTCGTGATAGGGAGTCGCGGACGGTCGGGCGTGACGCGGCTCCTGCTTGGCAGCGTCGCGGAGGTCGTGGTCAGACACTCCCCGGTGCCGGTTACCGTCGTTCGCTGATCGCGGTGGCGATTGCCGGCCCAACCGACTTCGGAGTCGCTCGGAAATCACCGGGCGAATGCTTCCGTACGTCGTGTTCGGCGTCGCGGTACTCGTGGTAGCGGTCGTCCTCGAGCGTCTCTCCTACCGGGCGCTCGAGCGAAACCCCTCCGTCGCGACCGAGGAGTTTCCCGGGATCGGTCGCGAACTGCTCGGCAAGTTCAGCAGTTTCGACCCCGAACTCGGCTGGGTTCCCCAACCCAACCGGGAGAAACAGAAAGACACCGGCGACCACCTCCCCGGCGAGGAGGTCCGCAGCGTCGTCACCTACTCGACCGACGAGTACGGCAGCCGGGTCTGTCGCGCGACGGATCGGGACGAGGACGCCGAGGTGACGGTCTCGACCTACGGCGACTCCTACTGTTTCTGCCGCGAGGTCGACGACGACGAGACGTTCCAGCACTACCTGGCCCAGGAACTGGACACCCACGTCGCCAACTACGGCGGGGGGAACTACGGGTTCGACCAGGCGCTGCTGCGACTGAAACGCCAGTACCCCGAGGAGGAGACCGACTACGTCTTCGTGGTCGTCACCGCGTCCTCGATCGCCCGCATTCTCTCGGTGTGGAAACACTACCAGGAGTTCGGCAACATCCTGGCGGTCAAACCCCGGTACACTCTCGAGGACGGCACCCTGAAACGCATCGAGAGCCCGATCGAGGAGAAAGAGGACCTACTCGATCTGGAGTCGAAGGCCGAGTTCCTGCGGGAACACGACTTCCACTACGACCACTGGTTCAAACCCCACCACGCCTCGAGACCCTACACCGCGGATCTGCTCGACGATACGGAAAACGTCCGCCACGCGCTCTGCGAGGCGGGAATCGAGTTCGAGAAACGAACCGGCCGGGCGATCCCGGGGATCGACTTCGACGACGCCAAGACCCGCACCGAGCTCCGGATGGAACGTCCTCGGGTTCGGTATCACGAGCGGCTGTTCGACACCCACGAGCGGCTGTTCGACGCGCTGATCGAGGAGTTCGTCGACTACGCCGACGAGCAGGAGTTCACGCCCGTGTTCGTGATGGTCCAGCAGCTCCGGTACGCGAAGTACGAAGCCGAGCACGGCCCGATCTACGGCGACCTGCTCGAGCGCCTCGACGGGAAGTACGACGACCTCGAGACGATCGATATGGCGACCCACCTCTCGGGCGGCGGCGACGTCGAGTCGCTGTACGTCGAGCGCGGGGAGGGGGGCCACTACAGCCCCCAGACGAACAAGAAAATCGCACAGATCCTCGCCGAGGTCGTCGAGGACGACCGGTAGCGGGGTCGTCGTTTTCGGTCCGCGTATCGTTCGACTGCGATCGAGCTAGTTCGCTCCGAGACCGCTCTCCTCGAGGATCCGCCGTCCCGAGCGAACGAGTCGGTCCTGCTGGTTGCGGCCGGGCTCGTTGTACAGCTTCCCGTCGCGTTTGACGACCTCGCCGTCGACCAGCACCGTGTCGACGTTGGCGACGCCGGATTGGAAGACGACGGTCTCGATCGGGTCGTGAACCGGCGTCGTGTTCAGATCGTCCGTTCGAATCATCGTGATGTCGGCGCGCTTCCCCGGGGTTAGCGAGCCGATTTCGTCGTCGAGCCCGAGCGCGCGGGCGCCCTCAATCGTCGCGAACTCGAGGGCCCGGCGCGCGGAGATCGAGAGCTCGCCGACCTGTTCGCCGGCCTCGACGGTCGGCTGGTTGTCGAGCGCGCGCTGGGTCTGGAGTCCGACCCGGGTCTGGGTGAACATGTCGCCGCTGACGTTCGAGACGATGTCGACGCCGAGCGAAGGGATCGCTCCCTCGGCGTCGAGCGTCTGTCGGATCGGTGGCATCCCCATGCCCATCTGCATCTCGACTTCGGGGGTCGTCGTCACCGAGCCCCCGCTCTCGCCGATCAGTTCGAACTCCTCGTCGGTGAGGCGGTTGCCGTGGACGTAGTTGAGGTCGTTCCCGAGCAGGCCGAGCTCTTCGAGAGTCTCGACGCCGCCCGGACCGAGCGAGCCGATGTGCATCGACGCGAGGACGTCGAGCTCGCGGGCCAGCTCGATGTCGTGGGCAACGACCTCCTCGGTCGAGTAGTCGGGGCCACGGATCCCCATCGCGAGCGTGAGCAGGCCGTCGTTCGCGGGGAACCGCTCGTCGTTGAGCCGTCGGATGTCGTCGGGATGGGGCTCGGTGCTTTCCTCCCACCACAGGTCGTTGTCGTCGCCCGGCTGGCCGTGGGCAAACACCGCACGGATCCCGGCGTCCTCGAGCCCGTCGATCGCACGGTTCGTGTGGCCGGGCGAGTTCGCGATGTGGAACCAGTCCAGTACCGTCGTCGTCCCGGCGTTTAGCTGCTCGAGCGCCCCGAAGAGGTTCCCCAGGTAGGCGTCCTCGGGCCGGTAGTGGCTGCTGATCTCCCCGAGCATCGTCTCGAGGTACTCCATGAACGACCAGTCCCCGGCGACGCCCCGAACCCCGGCCTGCCAGGTGTGGTGGTGGGCGTTGACGAACCCGGGCATGACGATCGAGTCGCTCGCGTCGATCGTCTTCGCTCCGGCGGCGTCGATGTCACGGTCGATCCGTTCGATCCGCCCGTCCTCGACGAGGACGTCGGTGTCCTCGCAGACCCCGAGATCGGGATCGACGGTGACGACCGTTCCATTTCGGATCAGCGTTCGACCGTCGTTCTCGTTGGACGAGGGGTCCTCGGCCGCCCCGCTCGTGGACGCAAACGTGAGCGCGGCCAGCGCGGTGCTGCCGGCTCCCAGGTAGCTTCGCCTCGAGACGCCAGTGTCGTCGGTCGTGTTGGGTTGCATCGTCGGTTCGACGTACTCGACGATCCCTGGTGTGGGTTCGGTTGGAATATGCCAACGACTCCGGCACTAGTCGTCGGCGGAGACGGGTCGGCGACGCGGGATCCCCCGTCCGTCGGCGAGGAAGGTCTTGGCCAGCCACGCCTCGGCCCGGCGCAGCCGGTACTGGAGCGTCGAGGTCGGGACGTCCTCGGCGTCGGCGATCTCCTGGATCGACGCTCCGCGGGGCGTCTCGTAGTAGCCGTACTCGGTTGCAAGCTCCAGGGCCGCGCGCTGCTCGTGGGGGATATCAGGGCCGACGTCGTACTCGTTGCCCCACTCGATCGGCCCGCTGATGCGCTCGAACTCGAGCTCGAGCCCCGCCCGAAGGTTCCCTTCGAGCTCGTCGTAGATCGCCCGCATCGCCGTTCCGTCCTCGGCGAGCAGCCGCCAGCGGTACTCATGACCGCGCTGTTCGGCCCGGCACAACACGCCGTCGCCGAGGTGTTTCGCCGCGAGGTAGGGGACCGACCGACAGCCGTCGTCCTCGGACTGTCGCGAGTAGATCAGTCGGCTCGTCGGCCCGCTCGCGAGGACGTCGTACGTCCAGTCGATCCGACAGCCGCCCATTCCCCGGACGCTCGAACAGCGGTCGATCCCCGAGAGCTGCTCGTCGTACTCTGCCAGCGCCTCCTGGGGCCCGGTCACCTCGTCGACGCGCCACATCGTCTCCGTCGTCGCGTGACAGGCAGTCGTTCGGGCGTACAGCTCTGGGTGGTCGATGAAGACATCCATCAGGTGGTCGGCCCCCCGCTCGTAAGCGACCGTGAACGCGAACTCGCGCATGTCTGCTCCTCGGCGCGAGGGCGGATGAACGTGCCGCTGGAAACCGACGGACTCCCCGCCGTTCGGCCCACGGCTGCAGTAACCGGGCTACCGTTGACGGTCCTCGAGACGGTAGCGTCCGGAAATGCAACCGCTGTATCTTGCGGTCGGAATCGTCGTGCTGATCGCGGTCGTCGTCGACATCATCTGGACGACGCTGTGGGTCGACGGCGGCTCCGGGCCGCTCTCGGGACGACTGACGACGGGCGTCTGGCGCGGGCTTCGGATCCTGACCGGAGACCACTCCCGGGCGCTGAGCATCGCCGGCCCGCTGATTCTTACGCTGACGCTCGCGATGTGGATCGCGCTGTTGTGGTTCGGCTGGACGTTCCTCTTTGCCGGCGGCGACACCGCACTCGTCAGTCCCCAGACCGGCGAACCCGCCGACTGGACGGGGCACTTCTACTACGTCGCCTACACCATGTTTACGAACGGGAACGGGGATTACTCGCCGACGTCAGGTACCTGGGAGATCGCGAGTTCCTTTACGACCGCGACGGGGATGGCCTTCGTCACGCTCGGGGTCTCCTATATTCTGACCGTCCTCGGGACGGTCTCGGAAAAGCGAGCGTTCGCCAACAGCGTCACCGGGCTCGGCGAGCGCAGCGAGGAGTTCGTCCGGGCGGGCTGGACCGACGAGCAGTTCGACGGGCTTGATCTACCCGTCGAGTCGCTGGCCTCGGATCTCTCGGAGCTCGCGGACAAGCACAAGGCCTACCCGATCCTGCACTACTACCACAGCGAGAAGGGCGAACGCGCCTCGGCGATGGCGGTTCCGATCTTCGACGAGGCCATGACGCTGTTTCGCTACGGCGTCGACGACGGCGCCCAGCTCGATCCGGCCCTGGTCGAGAACGCCCGTTCGAGTACCGATAGCTACCTCGACACGCTCGAGACGGCGTTCATCGAGCCGGCCGACGAGATACCCCCGCAGCCGGATCTGGATCGGCTCCAAGAGGACGACATCCCGACGGCCGACGAGGCGGAGTTCGAGGACGCGGTCGCGGAGTTGGCCGAACGCCGACGGAAGCTGCTGGGTGTCGTACAGGCCGACGCGTGGCACTGGCCGCCGATCGACGAGGAGGAGTCCGAGCCGCGACCGAACCGTGCCGGCGAGGAGACCGCCTCCCGGTAGTTCACTTTCACTCCGGTAGCGTGCGGCTTTTACCCCCGCCGTTAGTATGGGGAGACGATGACGTCGTTCCAGTCGACGCTCGGCGAGGAACCGGGGATCGCCGAGGAGCTGGCCGAAAGCCAGCAAGCGATCTCCATCGCCGAGTTCTTCGAGAAGAACAAGCACATGCTCGGCTTCGACAGCGGTGCTCGAGGCCTCGTCACGGCCGTCAAGGAGGCCGTCGACAACGCCCTGGACGCCGCCGAGGAGGCCGGTATTCTTCCGGATATCTACGTCGAGATCCAGGAGTCGGGCGACTACTACACGCTGATCGTCGAGGACAACGGCCCGGGACTCACCAAGGAGTCGCTCCCGAAGGTCTTCGGGAAGCTGCTCTACGGCTCTCGCTTTCACGCCCGCGAGCAATCACTAACGCCGGACCAGCGGCTTCTCGTTCGCCGGAACGGAACGATCGAGTTCGTTCCGATCGGCGTTCTCTGTGACGCCTACCTTCCCGAAGAAGGCGAGGGAACGGCCCCGATAGCCGGCCAAATCGAGGCTCCGTCGTTCAACCGCGAAACCCACGAGATGACGTGGGAACCGGTAACTCACGCGATCCGCCACGAAACCGACGAGCAAACGTACGAAATAACGACCCAGAAGGGGCGAACCGTCGAAGTCACCGGCAACCACAGCGTTTTCAGCGTGACGAAAGACGGAGCGACGAAGGAAATCAAAGCCGGCGAACTCGAGCCGGGTGACGTGCTCCTGACACCACGTCGGCTTCCGTCGCCCGACGAGACTGTCGAGAAAGTAAACGTCCTCGAACACCTCTCCGCGGAGCAGTTCGAAGATCGGCGTGTCTACGTGTACGGATTCGACACCGAGACGCTCGAGGAACTCCGGACGGGAGAGACGATCCGAAAGAGGCCGTCGGAGGATAGCAGCCGAGAGCGATACTACTACCGATACGACGGCGTTGATATCCTCCGTGACAGTCTCGAGCAGAACTATCTCGAAAAGGGATACCTCCCAGCCGAACTGGTACTCGAACTCGGCTGGGAAGAGAAAGCAGCCGACTGCAGCTTCAAGACCTATCAGGCCGGCGGAGACGAAACCACGATGCCCGTGACGCTCCCGATCGACGATTCGTTCGTCGAACTGGTGGCCCACTACATTTCGGAGGGACACGTCGGCCAACGACAGGTTGGGTTTACGTTCGGCGCTCACGAGTCCGAACTGATCGAATCGACCGAACAGGCCGTTCAGGGTATTACCGGATCGACGACGACGGTCGAGCGCGAACGGAACTCGACCCGTGTCAAGGCCTTCGGCTCGCCGTTGGCGATGTTTCTCGAATCGGTCTGTGGTTGTTCCGCCGACGAAAAACGGATTCCCGAGTTCGTCTTTCAGGCACCGGCCGAACACCAACGAGACTTCATCGCTGCACTGTACCAGGGGGACGGCTCCGATTCGCACCCGTCGAACGAACTCTCGCATACGACGACGAGCGAGACGCTTGCACGCCAGCTCTCCGTCCTCTGGAACATGCACGGGGTGTTGGCGAGTACGGAGACCCTCTCCGATCGGCCCGGCTACGCCGACGATCCAAAGACAGCATACCGAACGAAAGTCTACGGGGAGGACGCGTCCCTTTCTGACGTGTTCTCGACAGCTCGGAACACTGGAGAACAAGGGTACAAGCGCGTTCCGACCTCGCTCCTCGAGGACGTTCGGGTGGGGGACGTCGAAAGCGAAACGGTGCCGGACACGGTTCCTGGCCTACTGATGGGTGCCGGTGTCGGATCGAGCATCGAACACGCCGACGTGTATCGATCGCTTATCGAGGCGTCGCTCGACGGCGAGGACGTCGAGAAACCGCGGTACGTTCACACTCTCAAAGAGAAGGGGTTACTCGATGCTGATCATCAGCCAACCGATCGGCTCGAAGCGCTCTGGGAGACTGTCCACAACATACACGGGCTCACGGACACCGATATGTGTCTGCTCCCGGTAACGGACGTCGAAGCGACCGACCCACCCGAGTACGTTTACGACGTTTCTGTTCCCGGTGCGACCGGAGCTGACGAGAACTTCGTCGTCGCAAATCAGGGTGCATTGAGCGTCAAAAACAGCCGCGGCCAGCAGGGGATCGGTATCTCCGCAGCCGTACTCTACTCCCAGCTGACAAGCGGGAAACCCGCGAAGATCACCAGCCGAACCCAGGGCTCGAGCGAGGCCGAGTACTTCGAACTCATCGTCGACACCGACGAGAACGAACCCGAGATCAGCGTCGAGGAGACCACAAGCTGGGACCGTCCCCACGGCACCCGCATCGAACTCGAGATGGAAGGGAACATGCGCGCCCGCCAGCAGCTCCACGACTACATCAAACACACGGCGGTCGTCAACCCCCACGCCAGACTCGAGCTCAAGGAACCGAACGCCCACTTCAAGTTCGAGCGCGGGACCGACCAGCTCCCCGAGGAGACCGAGGAGATCCGACCCCACCCACACGGGGTCGAGCTCGGCACCGTGATCAAGATGCTCTCTGCGACGGACTCCCAGACGATTTCGGGCTTCCTCCAGGAGGAGTTTACCCGCGTCGGGAAGAAGACCGCCGACTCGGTGATCGACGCGTTCCGCGACCGCCACTACGGTCGCGAGATGCGCTGGCACATCCCCGATGCGAGCGAAGATATCGACCTTCGGGCCGCCGTCTCGGACGCGACCGCGAACAAGGGCGCCGAGGCGACGGCCGCCTTCGCCGACGCCATCGCCGACGCCGTCGCTGACCGCGAGCGGATCGCCCACCACGAACTGCTCGACCTCGTCGCCGAGGCGGCCGACGACGTCGAGAACGAGCACGGCACCGCTTTCGGCGAGACGGTTCAGGAAAACGCCGCCAACGCGGGCTGGAACGCGCTGATCGACGCCCCCGAGGAAACCGCCGACCCCGACGAGGACGCCGTCGCGGAGTCGCGGCTGGTCACCGACTGCTACGAGATCGCCGACGAGGCGACGACCACCCGCAAGGACGACGAGGTGATCCACGGCTTCGCGAGCCGGCTCGCGGCCAGATTCGAGGACGAGGACGACGACCGCCACCGCCTCACCCGCCGTCAGCTCCGTGCACACGTCGACCGCGCGGCCGACCTCACCGAGGAGTACGACGACGTCTCCTTCGGCGACACCGCCCGGGAGAACGTCACCGACGCCGTCTGGGACGTGATGGCGACCGTCCCCGACGATCCGCCGCTGGTCCGCGAGCTTGCGGGTGACCGCGACGCGACGAGTGATCTCGTCGACGCGATGCGGGCGACCGACATCATGGCGCCGCCGACGCGGTGTCTCTCGCCGATCACCGACGACCTCATCCGGGCCGGTCTCGAGAAGGAGTTCGACGCCGACTTCTACGCCGCAGCAACCCGGGACGCCGAGGTCCACTCCGGCGACCCGTTCATCGTCGAGGCCGGGATCGCCTACGGCGGCGACATCCCCGCCGAGGGAAGCGCCGACGTCATGCGGTTTGCCAACCGCGTCCCACTGGTCTACCAGCGCGGGGCGTGTGCGACCACCGACGTCGTCAAATCGATCGGCTGGCGCAACTACGGGCTCGACCAGCCCGGCGGCTCGGGGCTGCCCAACGGCCCCGCCGTCATCATGGTCCACGTCGCCTCGACGAACGTCCCCTTCACCAGCGAGTCGAAAGACGCCGTCGCCAACGTGCCGGCGATCGAGGATGAGATCGAGCTGGCGATCCGGGAGGCCGCCCGCGAGCTAAAGAGCTTCCTGAACAAGCGCCGCTCGATGGAGAAACGCCGGAAGAAACAGAACGTCCTCGGAAAGATCCTCCCCGAGATGGCCGAGAAGGTCGCCGAGGTCACCGATCGCGAGGAGCCCGAGATCGACGACGCGATCGCCCGAATCATGAACAACGTCCTCGTCGAGCGCCATATCGAGGCTAATGGGGACGGCCAGGCCGTCTCGGTGGTCGTCGAGAACCACTCGAGCACGAACGAGACCCTCGAGGTCACCGACATCGTCTCGGCCGAACCCCGCAACCTCTCTGCGGACGCGACCGCCGTCGAGATGGACGGCGAGTGGTTCGTCAAGTGGGAACCCGAGGTATCGAGCGAGGACGAGGCCGTCCTCGAGTACGAGATCGACGACGACGCCGCGTTCGATCTCGACGTGAAAGGCGTCGAAGGCGCGAAACTCACCGTTAACCAATGAGTGCAGACAACGACCAGCAGGCGAAAGAACAGCTGCTCGATCTCGCCGCACAGTTCTACGACCAGTTCGAGCTGGGCGAGATCCCTCACATGTCCGTCCCGACGCGGACAAAGAGCAACATCGAGTACGACGAAGAGAAGGAGGTCTGGGTGTACGGCGACCGGGAGTCGACCCGCTCGGCGAACTCCGTTCGGGGCGCCCGGAAGCTCCTGAAAGCCGTCTACACGATCGAGTTCCTCGCGAACCAGCTCGAGCAGGACCGATCCTCGACGCTGCGTGAACTCTACTACCTCTCCGAGAGCTGGGACAACGAAGAAGCGCAGTTCACCAGCCAGGACGAGTCCAACGGGCTAATCGAGGACCTGGAGATCGTCTCTGGAGTCACCCGCGAGGACTTCCACATGCGCCCCGAGGAGTCGGGCGCGACGATCATGGGGCCGCTGTATCTCCGCGAGCAGACCCGCCGCGGGGAACGCGAGATCCACTGCCAGGAGGACGTCGGCGAGGGCGGCTACCAGATTCCGAACAACCCCGATACGATCGAGTTCCTCGACACCGACGCCGACTTCATCCTCGCGGTCGAGACCGGTGGGATGCGGGATCGGCTCGTCGAGAACGGGTTCGACGAGGAGTACAACGCCCTGATCGTCCACCTGAAGGGCCAGCCAGCCCGCGCGACCCGTCGGATCACGAAGCGACTCCACGACGAGCTCGACCTGCCGGTGACGGTCTTCGCCGACGGTGACCCCTGGTCCTACCGGATCTACGCCTCCGTCGCCTACGGCTCGATCAAGTCCGCTCACCTCTCGGAGTATCTCGCGACGCCCGAGGCCCAGTACATCGGCATCCAGCCCGCAGACATCGTCGAGTACGATCTCCCGACCGATCCGCTCAGCGATTCGGACATCAACGCCTTGGAGAGCGAGCTCGACGATCCGCGCTTCCAGACTGACTACTGGGAGGAACAGATCGAGCTCCAGCTCGAGATCGAGAAGAAGTCCGAACAGCAGTCGCTTGCCTCCCGCGGGCTCGACTTCGTGACCGACACCTATCTCCCCGAGCGACTCGACGCGATGGGAATCGTCTAACTGGTTGCCGTTTCGAGCGCCGACGAGCCGAGCGCGACGATCAGCGCCGCTCGAGTTCCCGCTCGCTCTCGCTGCCGTCTTCGATCGGGATCGTCCGCTCTCGAGTCCTCGTTCCGTCGGCCTCCGCGTTCGCACAGCGCCTGCAGTAGGCGTTGTGTCCCTCCGACAGCGTCAGCGGAACGCCGAGGACGTAAAACCCCTTCCGGTAGGTGCGCTCGATCCCACGGCCGACGGGGTCGGCACAGACTGCACACGACCGATCGTAGTCGACGATCGCCGACTCCTCGACCGATCTGGCGGCGCCGTTCGTGGAGGGAGACCGGCGGTTTCCGAGGCGGTGTCGAACCTCGGGAAACAGGCCCAGCCCGACGGTCGCAAGCCCGATCGCGACCGCGGCGAGCAGCGGTGCCGTCGTCGAGCCCGCGAGGACGGCGGCGGCTCCCGCCAGCGCCAGCGCCATCGCCAGACAGCCGGCGCCCGCGATCCGCCCGACGGTCTCGAACCGCGACTCTGTCTCGGGCTCGTCGGCCGACGGGCCGGCACGCAACACCATCCGTTCGGCGTCACCGACGTAGCGGTAGAGGCCGTACAGCGCGTTCCCGAGCCCCATCGTCCACCAGACCGACAGCGCCGCGACGACGAGGTGCTCGTCCCTGCCGCCGAACGTCCGTCTGACCATGACGACGTGGTCGCCGAAATCGTGCTCGAGCTCCCAGCCGTCGGCCATCGCGGCTGCGACGCGTCGCTCGAGGGCGGGCCGCGATTCGGACGCCCCGCGCTCGCCGCTGGGGTGACCGCAGTCCGGACAGAAGTTCATCGACGGCTCGAGGGCCTCGCCGCAGTGCGGGCAGTACAGTCCGTCGGCCGCGACGTGACCGTCACTCCGACGATCGCTTCGCATATTCGAACCTAGGCGAGGACGACAGTAACTCTTTGGAGCTGTCGGTCGCCGAACCTCCGCCCGTCGAACGACGCGAACGGAGGCCACAATCGACTCAGTCGTCCGCTGCCGCGGCCTCCTGTTCCTCGAAATAGGCGACGATCTCGTCGGTTTCCTCGACGAACGCCTCGAGGTCGGTCTCCGAGCCGTGCAATACCGTCGAGAAGTACCGCGTGTTGCTCGCGAGGGTGACCGCCTCGGTCAGCTCGTCCTCGGTTGCCTCGGCCATCCGGGCCTCCTCCTTGTGGAAGTGCGTACAGTAGGGACAGTTGATAGCAGCGGCCGCGCCGACGCCAACGAGTCCCTTCTCACGGGGTGTGAGCTCGGTCTCACCGAACAGGAGGTCGCGGACGAGCCTCCAGCTGTGATCGCTCGCGGGCTCCGCGATGGCGTCGATCCAGCTCGGTACCCGTCCGAGCTCGTCTTCGATCTCCGTTTCGGTGTCACTTGATACCATGACAAATCTCCTCCGATCGACGCTACGAGAAGGTAGAATAGGTAGCTATCCCATGGTAGGATGGCGTTGATCGAACGCGGTGCAGCGACGCGAGAACGCTCATCCGCTGCACGCCGATCACCGGGTGCACCGACGCCGAGAGGGAGTTACTCGTCGAGGACGACCGGAACCCGTCGCCTGGCGACGTCGACGACGAACGCCTCCGGATCGGTCTCGAGGGCCTCGAACGTGTTGTAGTGAATCGGGAGGACGAGCCCCGGCCGCATCGTCCCCGCGAGTTCGGCCGCGTCGCGGCGGTCCATCGTAAAGGAGCCCCCGATCGGCGGCAGGAAGACGTCGACGGCCAGCTCCTCGTGGACCGGGAGGACGTCGGTGTCGCCGGGCCAGAAGGCGGTGACGCCGTCGATCGTCACCCCGAAGCCACAGCCCTCGCCCTCGCGGTGGTAGGGCTCGCCCTCGTCGTCGGTGTAGGGGCCGCCGGGCTCGTTGTACGCCTGGGTCGTGTACAGATCGAGCGGGCCGAGCACGAACGACTCGTCGCCCCGCACCCGTTCGACCTCGTAGGGGAGCTCCTCGAGGGGCTCGTCGACCCGGTCGATCTCGTCGGCGTCGATCGCCTCGTGGGCCACGACGATGGCGTCGTCGTGAGCGACCCGTCGAATGCCTTCGGGATCGTAGTGGTCGTCGTGACTCACCAGAACCAGATCGCCGTCCCGGGCGTCGTAGTCGTCGAGGACGCCGTACCGACCCGGATCGACGTAGACGACCGTTCCCGTCTCGCCCTCGAGGCGTACCGTCGCGTAGCCGAGCCAGTCGATATCGACCGCACCGTATCGAACAGTCATGGACGGTGATTGGCGAGGCGGGGCGAAAAGCGTTGGCGGTGTGGGTTCAGACGGACCGTGTAGCGGTTCGTGGCGCGACCGCGGCTCGCCCTGCGTCGTGCCGGAACGAATCGACAGCGGTCCGTATCAGGGTCGACGGATCGTGTGTTCGAGCGTGCCCACGCCCTGGACCTCGATCTCGACCTCGTCGCCGTCCTCGAGCGGTCCGACCCCCTCCGGGGTTCCCGTCGCAATGACGTCGCCGGGCTCGAGGGTCATGTAGGTCGTGATCTCGGCGATCAGTTCGGGGACCGAGAAAATGAGCTGGTCGAGCGAGCCGTCCTGTCTCGTCTCGCCGTTGACCCGCGAGCGGACGGCCGCGTCCTCGGGGACCTCGTCGGGCGTCGCCAGCACCGGTCCCATCGGGGCCGCGCCGTCGAAGGCCTTTCCACGGATCCAGTTTTTCTCCTCGCGCTGGTCGTCACGGTTCGAGACGTCGTTCACGCAGGTGTAGCCCTCGACGACATCCATCGCCTCGCTCTCGGGGACGTGGCGACACTGCTGACCGATGACGACGCCGAGTTCGGCCTCGTGGTCGATCCGGTCTTTCCCCGCGGGCGCGGTCACCGTGTCGTCGTGGCCCGCGACGGCGTTTGGTGGCTTCAGGAACAGCAGCGGGCGGTCCGGGACGTCGCTACCCATCTCGTCGGCGTGGGCCGCGTAGTTGCGACCGATACAGACGATCTTCGAGGGCTCACAGGGTGGGAGGACGTCGATCGCGTCGTCCTCGAGCGCGTAGCTCTCGTTTGCGAAGTGGACGTGACCACTGTCGAGCTCGCCCCGTCGAACGGCGCCGGCGGGGTCCCGGAATCGGACGTATTTCATGCCGGGTCGGTCGTATCGCGACCTCAAAAGGGTTGAGGTGGCGGCGGGTATCGCACTCGAGAACGGAGGCTCGTGTGTCGAGGCCTGTCACGACGGTCGCGGAACGGAACGTTTTTTACTAGGCCTCGGCAAGCAATGGATGCGTTCAGTTCCGTTGTCCTACGGAACGCAGTGACGTAGGGCTCGGAGCGTGAACGAAGTGAACGCTCCGTTGGTGTAGTCCGGCCAATCATTTCGGCCTTTCGAGCCGATGACCTGGGTTCAAATCCCAGACGGAGCACTACAGCGACGAACTTTTGTGAGCGAGCGAAGCGCGCACGGCTGGGATTTGAAGCACGGAAATCCGAGCAGAGCGAGGATTTGCATCGGGTTCAAATCCCAGACGGAGCATTTTGCTGCGAACAACTCGTGAGCAGCAGACGCTGTATACTGGATTTGAATCAAACCAGTCGCGCGAAGCGTCGCGAGCACGTCTGGACGTGGTTCAAATCCCGGACGAGCACTCTCCTGTGGAACGAATTCGTCGCTACTGACCAGTTGCAGTCTGTCTGCCGGCGGGCAAAAACGTGCGAACGGAACGGCGAGTTCAGTAGTAGTAGAACTCGAGTTCGTGACCGCAGTTGCGACACTCGGTTTCCGTGCCGCGGAGTCGGTTGGGGCTCGGGCTTCCGAGTCCGGACCCGGGCGGAAGGGACGCGTTTACGGTTCCGTTACACTGTGGGCAACCGACACGCACGTCCGGGTTGTTAGATTGTGACATACATCGACGTACTCAGCACTCCAAAATAGTTATCCGAGTCGTAAGCCTCCGCTCGCGGCTGACACGGTGACGTTTCGCGACGTTTCATGGTCAGGCGTACGATCGGTCGGCCCGTCCCGGTTCGACCTCCGAACGTCCCGGAGACGGCCGTGAGACGGGTCGTTAACCAGAGACGGAGTTCGATGAACGAATTAGGTGGATGTTAGATGCTGACAATCAATGAATGCGGCGGGGGCTGTGACGACGACGATCGGAGATGTTCGGGACGAGAAAAACCACAAGAGGTGGTGAACCCATCGATGTTCGGGTTTTCATGAGCGAACCAACGAACATTTGACGCCCCGCTCCTACGACTCGGATATGAAGCGACGCGCGTACCTGGGAACGCTGGGGGCAGCCGGAATGGGCGGGCTGGCAGGGTGTGTGGGCGACCTCCCGGTCGTCGGCAACAGCGAGACGGCGCTGGGCGAGCCCGAGCAGTCGCGGGGAAATCCGTCCCATCCGATCCACGGAGACGAGTTCCCGGCGTTTACGCTTCCGGACCCGCACGCGGGACGGGAGGTCTCGCTCGAGGAGTTCGAGAGCGAGCGCGCGTACCTGCTGACGTTTATTTACACGTCCTGTACCGACGAGTGTGGTACGCTGACGAACATGCTCGGGCTCGTCCAGGAGGACGCCGCCGAGGAAGGGTACGAGGACGACGTCGCCCTGCTGGCGATGACGTTCGATCCCGAAACCGACAGCCCGGAGGCCCTGCGGGAGTACGGCGAGCAGTACGGCGTCGACTACGAGGCCGAGAACTGGCACTTCCTCCGCCCCGAGACCGAGGACGAGGCGATGGAGCTGCTCAACGAGGAGATCGGCGTTCCAGCACAGATCGGTGACGGTGACGAGGACGACCAGGAGGCTCACGACGACCACGACGGCGAGGAAGACGACGATCACGACAGCCACGCCGACGAGGACGAAGCGCACGACGACGGCCACGATGATCACGACGAAGAGGCGGGGAACGATGACGGCGAAGGCCACGACGACGGTGAGCAACACGACGACGGCCACGACCACGACGACCACCCCCAGGAGATCCACTACTACATCATCTTTCTGGTCAACGAGCAGGGAATTGTCGAGCGCTCGTACCCGAACGTAACCGATAGCCGCGAGGAGAACCGACCCCAGGCGATCATCGACGACGTCCGAACGGTGGTCGAGTAACGATGCGGCGTCGGGACGTCCTCGCCGGGGTCGCGAGCGCGGGAACGCTCGCCGGTGCCGGCGCGCTCGCGGTCTACGGGCTGCCGGGCACGGAGGACGAGGAACCCCGACACGACCCCGTCACGATCGACACCGTCGACGCGACCGGCAGCAGCGAGGGGACCGTACAGATCCCCGACGAGGGATCGGTGACGTTCGTCGACCTGTTCGCGACGACCTGCGGAACCTGCAAGGAACAGATGCCCGCGCTGGGCGAGGCCTACGACCGGGTCGGCGACGACGTCACGTTCGTCTCGGTTACCAACGAGAACGAGGAACAGGTCCCCGACACGGAGATCGCCGACTGGTGGGACGAGTATGACGGCCACTGGCCGGTCGGCCGGGACGGGACCTCCGATCTCATCGTCCACTACGGATCGGGGACGCCGATCGGCGTCCTGTTCGACGAGGACGGCGTCGTCAGGTGGGAGGAGTCGGGTCGCAAGGAAAGCGACGAGATCGTCTCCCGAATCGAGGACGTCCTCGGCGAAGGCGGATGATCGACGCGACGCTGCTGTCGACACTCGCGTTCGCGCTGACGGCTGGAATCTTTACCTTCTTCTCCCCGTGTGCGTACCCCCTGTTGCCCGGCTACGTCGGCTTCTACGTCAGCCAGACCGACGCCGAGGAGGCGTCGCTCCCGAGCGCGATCGGGCGGGGGCTGGTCGCCGGCGCTGGCGTCCTCGTCACCTTCGGGGTACTGCTCGGCCTCGCGTTCTGGATCGGCCACTCGGTGCTTGCAAACACTACCGCGTTCGAGGCGCTGGTCGGACTCCTCCTGATCGCGTTCGGCGTCCTCGTCGTCCTCGATCGGGCGCCGTCGCTGTCCGTTGCCCTGCCGAAGCGGCGGTCGGGGACGCTGGGCTTTGGCGTCTTCGGCGCGGGCTACGCGCTGGCCGCGGCCGGCTGCGTCGCGCCCGTCTTTCTGGGCGTCGTCGCCAGTGCGGCCGCGCTGCCGACCGGTCCGGCCACGCTCGTCATCGGCACGTACGTCGGCGTCGTCGTGTTGCTCATGATCTCGCTGACCGTAGTGACGGGGATGGGGCTGGCCGCGGGCGCGGGTCGGCTGGCAGCCTACGGCGACACGCTTCGACGGATCGCCGGCGCAGTGATGATCCTCGCGGGCGTCGGCCAGCTGTACGTCGCGTTCTTCCTCGACGCGGTCTGAGTGGCGTCGAGCCACTGGATTCCCTGGCAACTGCAGGTATGGAACGTATCGGACGGCGTACCGAATGTCGACACGAAAATGTACCAGGAACTGCTGCTCGCGACCGACGGTAGCGAGGGTGCGCGACGGGCCACCGACCACGCGATCGAGCTGGCCCGACAGCTCGACGCGACCCTCCACATCGTTTCGGTCTCGGAGGACGGCCCCCACGCCGAGACGAAGAGCGACCAGATGCGGACCGACCTCGAGGACGAGGCCGCCGAGGCGCTCGAGCGCGCCGAGGAGAAGGCGACCGGTCACGGGATCGAGGTCAGGGAGACGATCCGCCACGGCGTTCCCCAGGAGGAGATCGTCGACGTCGCCGAGGACCACGGCGCGGACCTGATCGTCGTCGGGACGGTCGGTCGGTCGGGGCTCGACCAGCTGATCGTCGGCAGCGTCGCCGAAGAGGTCGTCCGGAACGCGCCGGTACCGGTCGTCACGGTTCGGGACGAGTCCTGAGCCGGACCGGAGCCGCCCACAGCCGAGCGTAATGGAGCGCTACTCGGAGCTACGAGACCGATAATTAACTTCGCCGAGCGCGAGGGGGCGTTCCGTGTCCGGCGGACAGACACGTCCCCCTCGGTCGATCGTTCGGTGGCGGTATCCGACCACTGGGAGCGGCGATAATCCGGAGGCAGTCGCGTGAGCCACGAGACGAGCGCGGCGGCCGACACGCTGGTACGCGTCCTCGTCGTCGGCGACGACGATGCGGTCGCGTCGGTGGCCGGAGCGGTAACGCAAGGACTCGACTCGGTGTCGCTGATTCGGGAGCGGCGGCTTCCGGGTGCGCTCGCCCGCCTCGAAACCGTCACTCCCCACTGCGTCGTCTGTGCGTTCGACCGCGGCGAGGGCGGAACGGCGATCGAACGGCTCCGGCGCGAGTGCGAGTCGATCCCGATCCTCGCGGTCGCGGACGACGCCGTCGGAGCGCTCGAGGCGGGTGCGACGGACGTCGTCGATCCCGCTGACTCCGACCCGCTCGTGATCGCCCGACTCGAACGACTCGCCACGGACGTGCCGGAGCAATCGTCGACCGCGATCTCCGGGTCGCTCCTCGAGGGGTCGGCCGCGGTCGTGTGGCTCCTCGGGGTGGACGGCGAGGTCGCGTACGCGAGCCCGGCGACCGACGGTGAGTTCGGTGTCCCGCCCGACGCGATCGAGGACCGACCGATCGAGCAGTTCGTCCACCCCGACGACCGCGAGGCGGTCGACGAGACGGTTTCGGCCGTCGCGGATCGACCGTTCGGGGCGACCGACCGCGTTCAGGTCCGGATCGGCCGCGGCGACGGTGCCTGGCGGGTCGTCGAACTCCGGATCAGTAACCGGCTCGCGGATCCGAACCTCGGCGGGATCGTCGTCACACTCTTTCCGGCGATCGCTCGGGAACCCGAGCCCGACGCCGAACGCGTTCTCGATCGGCTCGACGAGCCCGTCTTCGAGCTCGGCGACCGACTGGAGCTGCGCTACGCGAACGAGTCGGCGACCGAGCTGTTCGACCGCGACCCCGAGCCCGGCATTACCGTCGGATCGCTCCTCCCCGAGCCGATCCGCGAGCCGGTGATCGAGGAGCTTCGCGACCATCGAGCGAACGAGGACGCCCTCGAGGAGCCGACGACGTTCGTGGTCCGGTCCCCAGCCCGCGAGCGACCGCTCGGTGTCCGGGTCGTCCCGTCGGAGTCGGGAGCGATCGTCCAGTTGCGGGCTCTCGATCGGACGAGTCCGTCCTCGTCGGGGCCGACTGCGGCCGAACGCACCGCCGCGTCGGTCGTCGACGCACTTCCCGACGGGGTCGTCGTCCTCGAGGACGGCGCCGTCGAGCTGGCAAACGCCGCGGCGGTCGAGCTGGCTGACGACGACCCCCTCGTCGGACGGGTGCCCGCGGAGCTGTTCGACCCGGAGCTGGCGGCGACGGTTCGCGAGCGCTCGCGGTCGGCGCCGTACCGGTGGCTGGAGCCCGCCTCGGGGCGCCTCGCGGTCGCCGACGACCGCCCCGTCGACGTCTTCGTCGTACCGCTGCCCGAGGACGATCGAACCCTCTGTGTGATCCGGGATCGGCGGCGGTCGCCCGCGGGCGCGCTCGCGACGCTCGCGGACGCCGTCGGGGCGATCCGCGAGGTCGACTCCGAATCGGCGGTCCGCGAGACGGTCGCCGAGGCGGCCCTCGAGCTCAGCGGCGGTGACGTGGTCGGGCTGTACCGAAGCGAGGAGCGGGCGCTCGAGCCGATCGCGGTCGCGACCCGCGGCTCCGGGACCGCGTCGCTTTCGGCCGTCGAGCGTGCGGCGGTTCCGGACGCCGTTCTGCCCGACGGCGCTGGCGAGGACGCCGACGCCACCGTCCACGACGCGGACGCGCTCGAACCGTTCCTCGACGAGACCGGGATCCGGGCCGACCAGGTCCTTACCGTTCCCGTCGGGACGGCGACGCTGGTCGCGGCGACGCGGGAGCCGATGGCGTTCGACTCGGTCGATCCCGGTCCGATCGACGTCCTCGCCGGGATCGGCGCCGTCGCGCTCGAAGAGCGGGCGGCGGTCGCGGAGCTTCGCGGGTGTCGGACGGACCGATCCTCGCTTGAGGCGACCCTGGAGCGGCGCGGCCGCCTCGACGGGATCGAGCGTGACCTGCTCGAGGCGAGCGATCGGGAGACGGTCTACCGACGGCTCTGTCGGGGAACGGCGTCCCTTTCGTTCGAGGACGAACCGATCGCGCTCGCCTGGGTCGGCACGGATACGAGCGGCGAGGACGTCGAGCGGCGGGCAATCGCCGGAACGGAGGCTGGTGACGACCGCCTCGAGTCGCTGGCCGACCGATACGTGTCCGCGACGGCGGAAACGTTCTCCGAGGCCGAAGCGGCGTCCGTCGACGACCCGGCCGAGGACGCCGACGACTCCTGGCGCGAGCACGCGTTCGAGGCGGGGATCCGCTCCGTCCTCCGCGTGCCGCTCCGCCATGAGGGGTTCCGGTACGGCGCGCTGGTGCTGTGCTCGCGGACGCCGGGGGCGTTCGACGAGTCGACCCGCAGCGGGATCGAGCGTCTGGGACGGGTCGCCGGAGCCGCCATCGACGCGATCGAGACGCGACGCGCCTTGGGGGACGACGCCGTCACCGAACTCGAGTTCGTCCTCCGGGAGGCCGACCCGCTCGCGACGGTCGCCCACCGCGTCGATCGCCCGCTGGCGCTTCGGTCGGTCGTGCCGACCGAGGACGGCGGAACCGTCTTCGCGACGATCCCTGGAGAGGACGTCCTCGAGAACGGGCCCGATCCGACCCGCGGGCTCGGCGAGGACGTCGACGGCCTGGCAGACGTCCGGGCGGTCGGCACGGTCGGCGAGGAGCGCCTGCTGGAGTTCGCGCTCGCCGGGCCGTCGATCGCGACGACGGTCGCCGCACACGGCGGCGTCCCCCGGTCCCTGACCCCGACCGACGACAGGACGCGCCTCGTCCTCGAGCTGGCCGGCCCGGGCGACGTCCGGGCGTTCGTCGACGCGCTCGAGCGGGAGTGGGACCTGGAGCTGCTCGCGCGCCGCCAGCGCGAGCGCTCGCCCGAGGACGCACTGGCGCTCGACGCGACTCTTCGCGAACGGCTGTCCGAACGACAGCGTCAGACCCTCGAAGCGGCCTACTACGCCGGCTTCTTCGAGTGGCCCCGGGAGCGGACCGGCGAGGAGATCGCCGACTCGCTGGGCGTCTCCCAGCCGACGTTCAGCCGTCACGTCCGTCTCGCACAGGGGACGGTGCTTGCGGTGCTGTTCGAGGAGTTCGGCGGGCTCGAGTGAGTCGCGGCGCGGATCGAGGCTCGGTAGATGGTCGTTACTGCGGGTAGTCCACTACTACGATCACGAGTCGGTGACACTCGCGTCGAACGATCGATGAATACGTATAGCGGCCCCGAGGGGGTCGGTGTTGGTGTCTAGCCCCCACGGTCATCCGTTCGCGCTCGAATCGGTCATTCGATGCTCACGATCCCGGTAACGAGCGCTTATTCCTGCCGTCCCCTCGGACGGCTGATCCGTCGATGAGCCTCGATCTTGCCACGGAGTCCGGCGTCGGCGTCAGGACCCAGGTCGACGGCGGCGTCCTCGCTCAGCTCACCCTCTCTCACCCGGATCTCGTGTTGGGGCCGACGCTGGGACGCGCACCGGAGATCACCGTTGAACCCGAGTACTGGACCGACGCGGACGACGACCGCACCGTCCTGTTCATCACCGCGTCCGGCGACGAGTTCGGCGCGTTCGAGACCGCCCTCGGCGTCGACCCGACCGTCGCCGACCCCGTCCTCGTGGATCGCGCCCCCGGTCGACGGAGCTACCGCCTCGCGCTTACCGATCGGGCGATCACTCTCGTCGACGCGACTGCGGCCGTCGGCGGCCGGCTCCGAACATGTGCAAGCTGCCGGACCGGCTGGCGGTTCCGGATCCGATTTCCCGACCGTGACGCCCTCGTCGCGTTCAACGACCGGTGTCGCGACCGGGACGTCTCGGTGAGCGTCGAACACCTCCGGCCCGCAGACGCCGACGCCAACGCACCCGTCGCGCTGACCGAAAAACAGCGGGAGCTGCTGACCGTCGCCTACGAGGAGGGGTACTTCGACGTGCCGCGTCGGATCTCCCAAGACGAGCTCGCGGATCGGCTCGGCGTCTCGAAGTCGGCGGTCTCACAGCGGCTCCGGCGAGCGATCGCACAGCTCTGTGGCTCGACGTTCGACTGAAAATCCCACCCCGTTCGGCGCCGCTACTCCTCGTCGTCTTTCATCGCGCCCAGCTGGGAGACCAGCTGGTCGGTCGTGGCGTCGGACTCGAACTCGAGTTGGCCGTCGTGGTCGTGCTCGTGAACGTTGACCGCCTCGACGTCCTCGTCGGCGTCGTCCTGCGGTTGCTGCTGCTCGGACTCGTCGTAGCTACCAAAACCCATGAGAGAATCGAGGGACGGCCGCGGGAAAGGTGTGGCGGTTCGGCCCGTCTCTGCACCGTGGTCGCACGCCGAGGACGCGCTACAGAAAGTCGAGGAGAAAGCCCACGACTTCGGTCGTCGGAGGAGTCACTTCAGCCGGAGGTACTGCCGATCGTACTCCGGTTCACCCTGGCGCGGGTGGATCGTGATGAACGACTCCGGGGGCATATCCGCGAGCCGCGCCGGCAGGTCCTCGAGTTCGCTGTGCCAGCCGACGTCGCCGCGTCGCGGCGACACCGCGATGATGAGGTCGTCGTCCTCGGTCCGGGCTTCCAGGGTCGGCAGCAGTTCGCCCCAGTCGTCGATCGACTCGAACTCCGCGCCGACGTCCTCTTCGACGAGGCCGAACAGCTGTTCGAACTGGTGGGAGGCTCCCTCGACGACGATGACGTTCAGCTCGGCACCGAGGTTCGCCGCGATCCGCTTGATCAGGTGTACCGCCTCGTAGAACCCCTCGTGGTGGTCGGCGCCGATCGGGACGACGACAAAGATCCGTCGCGTCGTGTTGATCGGGTGGCCCAGTCGCGAGATGAGCACCGGGAGCTTCGTCCGTTCGAGCACCTGGTCGATGATGCTGCCGAAGATGCGGTGGCTGAAGCTCTGGGTGGCGTCCCACCCCATGATGATCTGGTTCGCCTGGACCTCGACTGCACCCTGCACGATCCCGGAGGCGACGTTGTGGTTGACCCGCGCCTCGGTCTCGATGGGGACCTCCGCGGCGCTACCCTCGGCCGCAAGCTCGTTGAGCTCGCCCTGAACGCCCGCGATCTGCTCTTCGGTCGACTTACTCGTATCGGGCTGGACGACGGTCATCACGTGAACCGGATTACTGCTGCTGTCACCTTTGATGACGAAGGAAAGCTCCAGCAGCCGCCGCTGGAGCTCGGCGTTGTGCGACAGCGGCAACAGGATGTTCGGATCCCGCCCGTCGTCGTCGTCGTCCTCGACGTCGCGCTCGAGCGCGAGCCGGTTGGCGGCCCGTTCGGTCATCCACGGGCTCACGAGCGCAGTGATCAGCAACAGGAGGACGACGGCGTTGAGGATCGCCTCGCTGAACAGGCCAGCGTCGAACCCGACGAGCGTAATCGCGAGCGCGGCCGCGGCTTGCCCCGTCGAGAGCCCGAAGATGACGTCGCGTTCGTGTTTCGTGTAGTCCTGGATCTCGGCGACCGACCAGGCCGCAGCGCCCTTCGTCACGATCATGATCGTGGTGATGAGCGCGGCGATCTGGAGCGTCTCGACGCCGGCGAAGATCACCCCCAGATCGACGAGCATGCCGACGTGCAACAGGAAGAAGGGGATGAAGAAGGCGTTGCCGACGAACTCGATGCGGTTCATCAGGGTTCCGCCCTGCGGGATGAGCTGATTCAGCGCCAGCCCGGCGACGAACGCCCCGAGGATGGGGTCGAGGTCGAGGACTTCGGCGAGGCTGGCCGCGGCGAAGATACCGACCATCACGAACAGGAACTCGAAGTAGCTCTCCTCGCTGAAGTTCTGGAAGAACAACCGCGACGCGGGCGGAACCAGGAACCAGACGCCGGCAAAGAGGATCGCAAGCGAGAGCGCAACGTCACCGAACAACAGCGCCGAAAGGCCCTCGTCGACCGCCCCGGTGACGATCGCGAGGACGACCAGCGCGAGCGTGTCGGTAAAGAGGATCCCGCCGAACACCGCGGTCACGGCGCGGTTTTTTGTGACGCCGAACCGATTGACGATCGGGTAGGCAAGCAGGGTGTGAGAAGCAAAGACGGCCGAGAGCAACAGCGCCGCCCAGATGTCGAGACCGAGCAGTGTCGAGGTCGCGAGAGTCCCGACGATAAACGGGAGGAAGAAACTCATCAGTCCGAACAGCGCCGCGTTCTCCGGCGCCTCCTTGAACCCGCGCAGGTCGACCTCGAGGCCGACGGTAAACAGCAGGTAGATCAGGCCGACCTCGCCGAGCAGCTCGATCGCGTCGGAGTGTTCGACGACGCCGAGCGCGCCGGGGCCGATGATTGCGCCGAAGATAACGATCCCGACGATCCCGGGCTGGCCGAGCCGTTTGACCAGTAGTGGTCCGACCAGGAAGACGATCATCGCGAGCGCGAAAATCAGCACCGGCTGGTCGAGCGGTAATCCGACCCCGTCGACGACGAAGAGTGGAATCCAGTTCATGAGCGATAAGTTTCGGTCGACATCGGCTATCGAAAGCACATTAGTGAACGAAACGAGGAGCGAACGGGCGTTGTTCGAACGGAGACAATCGTGGGCTGGTGATGGTATGGCTGGGTAATAAAACGCCTGATTCCGGCTACCGGGCGGTCGGAGAGCAGTCAACAAACGGTTGAGTTCTCTCCTCGTATATGATCGATCGGTCGGTTATCGAAGACCAACAGCACTGAAGGGGCTCCCTTCTCGCAGGTCCGCTCCGGTCCGGCCCGAACGGACCGTGGCGGTATCCCGCGACTACGCTTCCATCTGCGACCGATCGCTCCGTCGGTTCGTCCGGACCGAGCCGTTACGGGAGTCGGCTCGAGTATCCGTCTACTACGGGATCCGATAGTCCGTCTATAGTAATGGGTGCCGGAGCTCTTAGCGTGTCTCATGTTCACGTACCGTTCGTTCTCTCGAACAGTTCCCGCGAACGAACAGCCGCCGCGAGGACGCCGTATCGGTCGCCGTGCCAGCTCGAGCGCGCGCGACGGGGGACGGTGATTCGCCGATGTGTGGGATCATCGGCCGCGTCGGCGACGGCAACGCGATCGAAACGCTGCTGACGGGGCTCGAGAACCTCGAGTACCGCGGCTACGACTCGGCGGGCGTCGCGGTCCAGAACGGGGCCGGGATCGACGTCCAGAAACGCTCCGGGAAGGTCGAGGCGCTGATCGACTCGATCGAGCCCGACGCCATCGAGGGGCGGGTCGGGATCGGCCACACCCGCTGGAGCACCCACGGGCCGCCGACCGATGAGAACGCCCATCCCCACACCGACGGCACCGAAGACGTCGCGGTCGTCCACAACGGGATCATCGAGAACTACGCCGGGCTCCGCTCGCAGCTACAGGCGGCCGGCTACGAGTTTACGAGCGATACCGACACCGAAGTCGTCCCCCACCTCATCCAGTCGTATCTCGACGGTGGCGCCGACAACGAGACCGCCTTTCGGGAAGCGATCGCCGACCTCGAGGGGAGCTACGCGATCACGGCGATGTTCTCGGGCGAGCACGTTCTCTACGCGGCCCGCCAGGGGTCCCCGCTGGTCGTCGGCGTCGAGGACGGCGAATACTTCCTCGCGAGTGACGTCCCCGCATTCCTCGAGTACACCGACAGCGTCGTCTACCTCCGGGACGGCGACGTCGCCGTCGTCGATCCCGACGGCGTCGAGTTCACCGACCTCGCGGGAAACCGCGTCGATCGCGAGCCCGAAACCGTCGAGTGGGATCCCGAGGAGGCGGGCAAGGGCGAGTACGACCACTTCATGCTCAAGGAGATCCACGAGCAGCCGACGTCGCTAGCCCAGGCGATCGAGGGGCGGATCGACCCCGAGAACGGGCGGATCGCGCTGGAGGACTTCGGTCCGGGGACGTTCGCGGGCGTCTCGAACGTCCAGCTCGTCGCCTGTGGCACTTCCTACCACGCAGCGCTGTACGGCGCGCTCACGCTCAATCAGGCCGGCGTCCGGGCGACCGCGCTGCTCGCCAACGAGTACGGCGTCGCCGCGCCGCCGATCGACGACGGCACGCTCGTGATCGCGGTCACCCAGAGCGGGGAGACTGCCGACACGCTGCGGGCGCTGCGACGGGCGAAGACCAACGGTGCCGAGACAGTGACGGTCACGAACGTCGTCGGCTCGACCGCAGCTCGCGAAGCCGACGAGACGCTGTTCATCCGTGCAGGGCCCGAGATCGGCGTCGCCGCGACCAAGACCTTCTCCTCGCAGGCCGTGATGCTCACACTGCTCGCCCAGCGGATCGCGGCCGACCGTCGGGGCGAGCCGCCGGCCGACCTCGACTCGCTGCTGCCGGATCTGGCCGCGATGCCCGACGAGATCGAGGCCGTCCTCGAGTCCTCGGACGCCGCAGCCATCGCGAGTCGCTACCGCAGCAGCCGGTCGTACTTCTTTATCGGCCGCGGGCTGGCGTACCCGGTCGCACTCGAGGGCGCCCTGAAGTTCAAGGAGATCACGTACGAGCACGCCGAGGGGTTCGCCGCGGGCGAACTCAAACACGGTCCGCTGGCGCTCGTGACTCCGGAGACGCCCGTGTTTGCGGTCTTTACCGGACAGGAAGACGAGAAGACGCTGCACAACGCCGAGGAGGCCCAGACCCGCGGTGCGCCGCTCGTCGCGGTCTGTCCGGACGGTCACCCGGCCTGCGAGATCGCCGACGCCCACCTCGAGATCCCCGAGACCGATCCGACGCTCGCGGGACTGCTCGCGAACGTCCAGCTGCAGCTGGTGTCGTACCACGCTGCCGAGCTGCTCGATCGGCCGATCGACAAGCCCCGAAACCTCGCGAAAAGCGTCACCGTCGAGTAGGCGTCGACGAACTCGTCGCTACCGATCCCGCTCGACGACCTCGCCGGGCGTCGTCGTCGCTCCCGTATCCAGCTTCAGCCCCGGGGTCAGGCTCGTGTTGATCCCGGTCTTGGCGTCGTCGCCGACGACCACGCCGAACTTCCGTCGGTTCGTCGACACACGGTCACCTTTCACGGTAAATCGGACGTCCCCGCCGTCGTGGCGGAGGTTCGCGACGGTCGTCCCCGCGCCGAAGTTGACGTCGCGGCCGAGGACGCTGTCGCCGACGTAGGAAAGGTGGCCGACGGTCGCCCCCCGCGAGAGGACACTGTTTTTCACCTCGACGGCGTTGCCGACCTTCGCGTCCTCGTCGATCAGCGTCGCACCGCGAACGTAAGCGTTCGGTCCAACCGTCGCGCCCGAGCGGATCAGCGCGGGCCCCTCGATCACGACGCCGGGTTTGACCGTCGCGCCCTCCTCGACGACGACCGTTCCCTCGAGGTGGGCGTCCTCGCTGACGTCGCCCGCAACGTGGCCCTCGAGCTCGCCGAGCTTCCACTCGTTGGCTTCGAGCAGCTCCCAGGGGCGACCGACGTCCATCCAGCGCTCGAGCGTGACGGGCGTGACGGTGAACCGATCGATCACCTGTGCGAGGACGTCGGTGATCTCGTGTTCGCCGCGTTCGCTGGCGGGGACGTCGAGCCACTCGATGGCTTCCTCGGGGAACGCGTAGGCACCCGCGTTCGCGAGGTTCGTCGGCGGCTCTTCGGGTTTCTCGACGATGTCGGTGACGGCGCCGTCGGTCGTGCTGAGGACGCCGTAGTTGCGCGGGTCCTCGACCTCGATCGCACAGACGGCCGGACACTCGCTGAAGAGCTGATCGATCGCGTCCTGGTCGTAGAGGTTGTCGCCGTTGAGAACTGCGAAGGGCCCCTCGAGATGGTCGCTGGCAGCGTTGACGGCGTGGGCCGTCCCGGCCTGCTCCTCCTGGACGGCGTACGAGATCGGGACGCCGCGGTACTCCTCGCCGAAGTACTCCCGGACCGTTTCGGCCTCGTAGCCGATGACCAGAACGACCTCGTTCGCGCCGGCGTCGACCGCGGCGTCGACGGTGTGGGCAGCGAGCGGTCGGTCGGCGACGGGCAACATCGGTTTCGGCACTGACGAGGAAAGCGGTCGGATCCGCGTTCCTTCTCCGGCTGCAAGCACGACAGCTTTCATTACGATCGCATTGTTCGATCCCCCCGATTAATATACGGCCGATAATCGTTGGCCGGTTCGATCGGCCGACAGAACCCCTCGAACGGTTGAATCGATCGGCGTGGTGTGTAGCTTGGGCGGCACACTCCATGAACTGGCCGAAACGGACGACTCCGATCGGCCGAAACCGTTGTTCACGTTCGGTTAACCGGGCAATTACTGTTCAGAAATTCGTAATTTCCGCAGCTGCAGCGCACGACGCTGCCGATATCGGGATACCCCCTGTCGACCCCCGTAGCGGAGCGATCGACCGCGAAATACCGGACTAAATTTCAGTTCGATCGTTATGCTGCCTATATTAAATACCGTTCTATGATTAGCCGCTGGTGATGTCGACGGAACCAACCGACGTGAAGTGGACGCCGATGTCGTCCGGGAAGCAAACGACCTCGCCGCGGTGTATCAACTGCGACAACCAGGTGACACGGCAGTTCGCTCGCGTCTTCGGTGACAACCGGGACGTCGTGCACGCCTGTCCCGAGTGTGCGACCTACCGAGAGATGAAGACCTCCGACTTCATCCCCGAGGAGCGACGATAACCGTCCGTTCTGTCGCCGTCTCCGTACCGCTTCGGCCTTGACCCTTATTCCAGCGCGTTCGTCGCTTCGGTCGCTCGCTCGACGATCCCCGTCGCGGTCGCGAACACCGAGTCCGCGTCGGTTTCCGCGCGTGCTTCTGCAGTCACTCTGACCACCGGCTCGGTCCCGCTCGCACGGATCAGGAACCAGCCGTCCTCGGTCTCCACTCGAACGCCGTCGAGGGTGTCGACGTCGGCGTACTCCTCCTCGACGGTCGTCTCGACGCTCGCCATAACGGTCTCTTTGTCCTCGACCTCGATCGAGGTCCGCCGGATCGGGTACTGATCGATCTCGCCGGCCAGCTTCGAGAGCGGCCCCTCCCGAGAGACCAGTTCAGCGAGCTTGCAGGCCGCGAGCGGGCCGTCCGGACAGCGGGTCTCGGTCGGCCAGATCCATGCCCCGCTGGGCTCGCCGCCGAAGACGACGTCGTCCCCGGTAGTCCGTTCGGCCACGTAGACGTCGCCGACCTGCGTCCGGGTCAGGGTGGCCCCGACCGCGGCCAGCGCGTCGTCGACCGCAAGGCTCGTATCCACGGGAGCGGCGACCCGATCGCCCTCGCCGGCCGCGTTCCGCGCGAACAGCGCGAGCAGTGCGTCCTTCGGCACGAACTCACCGGTCTCGTCGACGGCCATCATCCGGTCGGCGTCGCCGTCGTGGGCGATCCCCAGATCGGCGTCGGTCTCCGCGAGGACGGTCATGAGCGTGCCGAGGGTCTCCCGGTTGGGCTCGCTGGGTCGGCCCGGGAACGAGCCGTCGGGCTGGCCGTTCAGCGTCCGGACTGTACAGCCGAGATCGGCGAGGACTTCGGCGGTCACGGCGCCGGCGCCGTTGCCGATGTCGACGACGACCTCGAGGACGTCATCGAGTTCGACCGCGTCGCCAAGCGCGCTCGCGTGGTATTCGCGGACACGATCGCGGCGCTCTCGGTTCCCCTGGCCATCCCAATCGGCCAGCTCGTAGTCGCCCTTGTCGACACGGCGAGCGATCGATTCCCGCTTCTCGGGACCGAAGGCCTTGCCGGAGGGCGTCCAGAGTTTGATCCCGTTGTCGGTCTTGGGGTTGTGCGAGGCCGTGACGACGATCCCCGCGTCGGCGTCGAGGTGGTCGATCGATCGGGCGACCGTGGGGGTCGCCTCGACGCCGACCTCGAGGACGTCAGCGCCACACTCCTGGAGTCCCGCGGCGATCGCGTCGACGAGAGTGCGGCCGCTGTCGCGGACGTCCCGCCCGACGACGACGCGCTCGTAGCCGTCGGAGGCGACCGCACGGCCGACCGACAGCGCGAGCGCGGCCGTCACGTCCGTTCCGACGGTTCCACGGATACCACTGGTCCCGAACATACAGTTCGTGACGGCGGGCCCGGAGTTAATATGTGTCGACTTCCGAAGACCGGACGACGTCCTCGGGATCGATTGTCGGCGCTCGAGCCCGGGTTCGGTTCGGTAGTCACACCCTATCCGCGTGAACCGTCACCATCGTATATAGGTCCGCTCGGTGGCGCTCCGGACGAGATGGGTTCACGTTCGACCGATCAGGAACCGATCCGTATCGTTCGCTCCGAGACGATCGCCGACGAGTGCGACCGGGCCACCGAGCCCGGTCGTCGCGACCCCCGATGAGCGCGACGGAGTCTGACGGTACTGAGACCGTCGTCTCGGAGCTGCCGCCCAGCTCGAAGCTCGTCTACAAGGTCCTCGAGTACGAGGGCGCGATGACCCAGGAGGAGATCGCCGCCGAGTCGCGGCTCTGTCCTCGAACCGTCAGGTACGCGCTGGGGACGCTCGCCGATCACGACGTGATCGACAGTCGGGCCTGCCTCGCCGACGCCAGACAGTCGAAGTACTGGATCCCGGACTAGCCGTTTCGGTTCAGAAACAGTTCGTTTGGGACCCCTTACCTGAGCTTTCGATACCGATCGACCAGCAGATCGAGGCCGAACGAGCCCGCAGTGATCGTGTAGTTGGTTTCGAGTCGGGGGTTGAACTTCGCCTTGTAGCGGTTGATACTCGGGACGCCGGCCCCGACGAGGTCGTAACGATCCAGCCCCGCCCGCAGCCCGTCGCGCATTACGTGCCAGTCGAGCAGGTCGTTGATCGGAAGCTCGACGTCGGTGTTCGGTTTCACCCCGCCCTGCCAGCGGTACCGGGTCGTCTGTGATTCGACGACCAGAATGCCCCCGACGAACTCGCCGTCGACCCGACAGACGTAGGGGCGGATCGCGCCGTCGGGGAGCTCGCGGTGAACCGCCCGGGCGAACGCGGGGTTCAGCTGAAACGATCGGCCCTGGCTCTCGTAGCGGGCGGCGACCTGGTCGACGATCCGCTCGACGTCGTCGGTGTCGCCTTCCTCGATAACGTAGGCGTCGGGATCGGCGTTGCGAACGTTGTTCCGGGCGTCGCTGCTGAACCGATCCAGTAAATCGTCCTCGCTGCCATCGAGGTCGACGACGTAGGTGTACCCCGGCTCGACGTCGTACTCGTTCCAGACGAACGGGCGGACGTCCTCGAACTCCGCGACGACGAACTTGGAGTACTGCGGGGAGAGTTCGCGGTCGATCCACTCGAAACAGCCCTCGAGAAACCGCTGGATCCGTCTGTCGGCCTTTCGCTGTTTGAGCTTGTCGACGTTCAGCGTCGACGGCCCGAGATAACACGACCACGCCCGTGGCGCCGGCGAGAACGCCCCCGTGATCGGCCCCTTCGTGTACTCGAACACCGGAAAGATGCCCACGGCCTCCTGGCCCTTGAATCCGGCAAGCAGATGTGGCGTCGTGTCGGTGTCCTCGGCCTGCAGCCGGATCGCTTCGACTCGACTGAACGGGTTCGTCCCGTCCGAGCGCTCGACGTACCGGTTCCACTCGTCGGCGTCTTCGACCGGATCGAGGGTGGTGACGTCGATACTCATAGGTACCCGAGATCCGAGAGGCGGTCCTCGACGACGCCGTCGTCGGTGGTGGCGATCGCCGCCGGTTCGTAGGTCGGGTAGTCGGCGACGCCGCTCTCCTCGACGATCGGCAGTGCGGTGCCGTCCATGTCGGCGTCGATCGGCACGTCGAACAGCGAACAGATCGTCGGCGCGATGTCGAAGATCGTCGCCCCCTCGAGGGGCACCGACTCGTCGAACGCCGAGCCCGTAGCGGCAACGACCCCGGTTCGCTTGTGGTTCCAGGGCTCCATCGGCTCGCCAAACTGGGACCGATCGAGATCGGCGCCGATCGCGTTGTCGAACCCCGCGGGGACGGTGACGATGTCGGGGCCGTTATCGAGATACGGCCCGTCGAAGTACCGCTCCCGGGGTTCGACGGCCTCGAACATCGGCTCCCCGTCGGGGGTACGAACCGCCGACAGCGCCGCGATGAGCTCGGCCCGAACCGTCTCGTACTCCGCGGGGGAAACCTGGCCGTTCGGCTCGCGCCCCTCGAGGTTGATCCGGACCCCGAGCTCGCTCTTCGAGCGGACGTAGGCCTCCGACACGGGGAAATCGACCTGGGTGCTCGCCGCCCGGAGCAGGTCGTTTGGAACGCGGCTGCCGATCGGCTCCGCGAGCCCGATCCGATCGAGTGCGGCGGCGATCCGCTGGGTCGTCAATCCGACCGTCGCGGCGGCGTTCAACGCCCGTTCGAGCGGCCCGGCCTCGTGGTCGGCGGCGTCCTCGCCGGCGAGCAGGTCGTTCTCCCAGGCCCGCGACCAGTCGGGCATCCCCTCGCCACCCTGGCGAGCGGCGACCAGTCCCTCCTCGCGGAGGTACTCGTTGAGCCGAAACTCGTGGCCCGAGACCCGCCCCATCCCGTGGTCGCTGACGACCAACACGTTCTCGGGATCGTGTCGCTCGATCGTCGCCTCGATCTGTCGATCGACCTCGCGGTAGACGGACTCGACCGCCCGCTTTTCGCCCCCGCGCTCGTGAAAGACCGAGTCGGTTTGCTGGAACTGCAGGAAACCGAAGTCGGGCTCGAAGCGCCGGCAGAGGTAGCGAAACGCCTTCCCTCGCAGTTCGGTCACCCGTTCGTACCCCTCGATCGACGCCGCAGACTCGGCCCCGTTCTGCGGGTAGATCCGATACTCCCCGCAGGCCTTCTCGACGTCCTCGAGGATCCCTTCGGGGTGACAGGCCGGATCCTCGGGCGCGGTCATCCCCGGGATCAACGCGCCGTCGAACGCTCGGGCCGGGTGAGTCACGGGGAGGTTGACAACGACGCTCGTGAACCCGTGGTCGCTCAGCAGCTCCCAGACGGGACGCTCGCGAACGTGGGTCGAGTTGACGACGGTCCAGTCGTAGCCGTCGAAGGAGAGAAAATCGAACACGCCGTGCTTGCCGGGATTTTTCCCGGTGTACAGCGACGGCCAGGCGCTGGCCGTCCAGGGCGGAATCTGGGACTCGAGGGTCCCGCTCGTCCCCGTCTCGAACAGCCGCCGTAACGTCGGTGTCTTCCCCGCCTCGAACAGCGGCTCGAGG
>JGI2924J29684_1078486_pt1 | contig 56476 bp, 44 predicted proteins | sample BenlonsequencITS_FD_29684 | JGI IMG/M metagenome (IMG submission 29684) | reverse complement strand
ATCTGTGTTTATCAGCGTTCATCCGTGGGCAAAGCGCAACCAAAGGTGGCAAGCGCAGGTATAATGGATCAAGCAATATTTTTGGGGGGATGATTTTCGACATGTTCCTATGAAAGAAAATTTCACACCGCTAAAACGATACTTTTCCTCCATCTGCTCGAATGGGTTTTAGCGGGAAGTTGTGGAGTATAGGGCGGTCCATGCGGCTAAAACGGAAAACGTTGAATGGGGTAATTCACCATGGGCTTCACCCATGACTATGAATGTGCCGCCCCTTTGGGGTTAACTTTCGAGTTTACATCATACACCATACCACGGATTTGCAACGCCTTATGCATCCTATCTGTGTTTATCAGCGTTCATCCATGGCCAAATAGCAACCAAAGGTGGCGAAGAACATATTTACCCAACGAAATAGGCTACCCCCATCTTTGATTGGCATTATTATGCACAAAATTATAATCTTTTACCGATAACGGGCTTTTTTTAGTAGGTATCGGGCAGGATTTAAGTAACTATGTATATGAGGAATAGTTTGCAGTTTCTTGTCAAGAAGGTCTTTTTGACATGGAAATGTCCTTTCCCATTCAGTGAAAAAGAACTAAAATTTATAGTAGACATGAAAAAGTTTATTTGTGCAGTTTTGATGCTGTGTTTGTTTTCCTTCGAGGGGTTTTCTCAAGACGTTAGGTTAAATGTTTACGGCTCCTATGCTTTTGCTGATAAGTTTGACTCTTATTGGGATGTCGGAAATAATTACTATTACAGTGGCAGGATTGAGGATGGCTTTCAATGGGGAGGAGGACTCGAATATGTAGTGAATGATGTGGTCGGAGTCGAAGTGCTTTACCTGAGACAAGACACGAATAGTCCGACCCGTTATAGTTATTCCGGTTTTGTGGACCAACGCACAAACTTTGATTTGGGCATCAACTATATCATGGTGGCTCCTGCCAGGTATTTTAAAGCACCAAGTGGAAACTTGGAAGGCTTTTTTGGCGTGATGGGAGGATTAGTGGTGGCGGAACTGTATAACCCTGACAATGGAAATAGCAACAATGCCACCAAAATGGCTTGGGGCCTAAAAGGAGGAGGAATTATGTGGGGATCAGAACGTGTCGGCATAAAAGTACAGGCCCAATTGCTCTCTGCTGTCCAATCCGTAGGCGGCGGATTTTATTTTGGGACAGGAGGTGCTGGAGCTGGTGTAAACAGTTACTCTTCCATCTACCAATTTAGCTTAGGTGGTGGATTGGTCTTTAAACTGAATTAACATTATTACTCCTTTTGCAAGGATAATGGACTGTATCAATCGTCCACGTCATGGCTTTTCTGTCTAGTGGAAATGGTGATCTTTATTCTCACATTGAAAGTATTATGAGATCACATTCTTCACAGGTAGATCGCTAGGCTCTGAATGTTTTGATGACGTGTTTAGAAGGATGATACAGTCTTTTTTTGGAATAAAGAAAATGGAAAGTTTTCCTGAATACATGATTAGGTTGTGAAACCACCTATCATGTCGGATTCGGAAGGCTTTCATTGATTAGCAGTGAACCCACAGACGTAAGGATGATGACGTAAGGTACTCGTGTTCCTGCTCTCAGCGTATGGATTTACACTTAAACCATATATATCATGAAAAAGCTGATTGCAGAATTTATTGGAACTTTTTGGCTTGTATTAGGTGGCTGCGGCAGTGCTGTACTTGCTGCGGCTTTCCCGGAACTTGGGATTGGATTTGCTGGCGTAGCTTTAGCATTTGGTCTTACTGTTTTGACGATGGCCTATGCCATTGGACATGTATCAGGTTGTCACTTGAACCCGGCCGTTTCCATTGGGTTATGGGCAGGGGGAAGGTTTGAAGCCAAGGAATTGCTGCCCTACATCTTGGCACAGGTGCTGGGAGGCTTGGTGGCAGCTGCGGTGCTTTACGTAATTGCCTCGGACAATCCTGCGTTTGAATTGGGTGGCTTTGCAGCAAACGGTTATGGGGAGCATTCTCCCGGTGGATATGGGATGACCGCTGCATTGGTTACAGAAGTGGTCATGACTTTTGCGTTCTTATTTGTGATCCTAGGAGCAACGCACTCCAAGGCTCCGCAAGGATTGGCTGGTGTGGCCATTGGATTATGCCTGACGCTGATCCACCTGATCAGTATTCCTGTGACCAATACTTCTGTAAATCCTGCCAGAAGCACCAGTCAGGCGATATTTGTAGGCGATTGGGCTTTGGGTCAGTTATGGCTCTTCTGGGTGGCCCCGATAGTGGGTGCGATCTTGGCCGGTTGGGTGTATAAGTATTTATCTCCTGAAAAGTAGGGAATGGAGCTTGCCATTAGCGATACCACCAAAATGGCCAGCTAAAAAAGGCTGCCCCTTATTGGTCTTTTTGGCAATGGAGGCAGCCTTTTATGTTAATGGAGCATTTTACGGAGTTACCGTTACGATTGGGCAATTTGCTAGTCCAGCACCAGCAACCAATAAACTGGCCATTTTAGCACTTTCCAAGTCCATAACATCGTTAAGTCAAAGATAAAATTGATAGACACATAATTGCAATGCCTTAAGCTTCCCATCGGTGTTTATCCGTGTATATCCCTGGGCAAATAGAAACCAAAAGTGGCAAAGCATATGTATTATAGCCATCGAAATAGGTTAGGCCCCAACTTTTCCGCTTCATCCTATTTTTGGAGCCCTTATTTTAGCAAGTTTAGTTGGTAAGACCGTTCATGCCGTTTAGTAAATGGCTATCTCCAATGACCATGAATGGGAGTAAGCGTGAATGTTGGAATGGTTCATTTAACCATGGGAGCACCCTTGGAGGTTGATATGATGTCCCTTTAGGGCTATTGTAATGGCATCCAATTTGTTTTCTCATAAGCTATAGTGAATGGTAGGATCTTGATTTTAAAAACACCATTTTTATGCAAAGACCATTAGCTTTTGTATCTTAAACCGTTTACCCTATCAGTCACATTCAATATGCTTCAACCAATCAAGTTTGGGATTATCGGGACAGGTGCCATTGCCCAAAAACATGCATCGGCCATCAATGAATTGAAATCTACCGAATTGGTGGCGGTGTGCAGTTCTTCTCCAGAGAGAGCCAAAAGAGCTGAGGACCAGTTTCAGGTAAAAGGTTATGATAATCTCGAGGAATTTATGGCTCATCCCGAACTGGAGGTAGTGTGTATCTGCACGGCCAGTGGCCAACACATGGAACCTGCTGTCAAGGCCGCCGAAGCGGGGAAGCACGTTTTGGTCGAAAAGCCCATTGAAGTCAGCTTGGAGCGGGCAAATACCATGATTCGAGTTTGTAAAGCGCATGGAGTGAAATTGGGCGTGATTTTTCAAAATCGCTTTAATGAAGGCTACCTGCTGCTTAAGTCGGCTGTCATGAATGGTCAGTTAGGCCAATTACTCATGGGAAATGCCTATGTCAAATGGTTCCGGGACAGGGAGTATTACGAAAGCAGTGATTGGAAAGGAACCATAAAAGGAGATGGGGGAGGTGCATTCATCAACCAAGGGATCCACACCATCGATCTATTGCTTGATATTATGGGAGAAGTTAGTTCTGTTTTTGGAAAGGTGAGGACCGCACTTTATGACATTGAAGGGGAGGATACCGGAACTGCTTTGGTGACGTTTGAAAATGGTGCACTCGGTAATATTACGGCAGGAACATCCCTTTTTCCAGGATATCCCGAGCGACTGGAAATATATGGAACTGCAGGTAGTGTGATCTTAGAGGCAGGAAAAATAGTCGCTTGGAATATTAAGGGGCAAGCATCAAAAGTGCCCCATTCAAGTCAAGGAAGCAGTGGGGCTGGTGACCCAATGGCCATTGGCCATGCCTTGCATATGATGCAAATCGAAGACATGGTGATGGCTATCCGCGAGGACAAGGGCCCTTTGGTTACGGGCGAAACGGCCAATAAATCCCTAGCGGTAATTTTAGGGATTTATGAAAGTTCTCAAAAAGGAAAAGAGATCAACCTTTAATTGTGTGTCCTGCTTTAACCTTAAGGATCCTGATAAAGGTATGGATAGGAGACAAGGATCCAGTGGTGGTTGATGGCTGTTTATTTCGCTGAGATCAAGTGTTAGGACTTTACCTTGACCGTCTTATTCCGCATCCATCAGATACAGCACCTTTCGAAGGTAATATCCCTCGTCCATACGGATCAACTTGTCGTTTTTAAAGTAAAAGTATTTTTCTTCATATTCTGAGGTGGGAATGGTATATACGGTGTAGGTTTCATCCATTTCGATGATTTCCTCATTCAAATTGGAATCTTCAAATGCTTCGGTGGACATGCCAATATCAGCATTGATGCGAAAAGCAGCACAAGACAATAATGCAAAAAATGGTAATGTGATGAGTAGTTTCTTCATGATAGTTGGTGTTTTACTCTATTTTAAGAGACAAAAAACATACCTTTTTTACCTTATTCAAAGGGATATGGACTTAAATGATCACCTCAAAAATACAAGTGCCTGCTAGTTAGATGGATACTTGAAGGGGGGTAGATAAGCACTTAGTGATCTGTTATGTTTAGTAAAAAAGAATACACTTCTAGTCATTAAGCGTGGGAAGCCATACACTTCCCACGCTTAATGGTTGGTAAGGATTAAGGGCAAGATTATTCTAATCCGTGAAGTAACCCCATTTCTAGCCCCCTTAGCTCAGCCAATCCCTTCAACCTTCCAATTCCAGTGTAACCGGGATTGGTGGTTTTACGGAGATCATCCAGCATTTGATGGCCGTGATCCGGGCGCATCGGGAGGGATTTTTGTCGTCTTGATTGGACTTTGATGAGTTCTTTGATGACTGCCACGATAGGCACATCACCTTCCAAGTGGTTGGCTTCGTGGAAATTGCCATAAGCGTCCCGTTGGGTGCTTCTTAGATGGATAAAATGGATGTGATCTCCATGTTCACGGATGATCTGTGGCAGGTCATTATCTGCTCGTACTCCAAAGGATCCGGTACAAAAGGTGATTCCATTGTATTCACTCGGGGTCTCCGTGACCAGCCGTTTTACATCGTCGATCGTGCTCATAACCCTGGGAAGGCCAAACATCGGAAAGGGTGGATCATCGGGGTGGATGGCCATAAACACCCTGTTTTTTTCTGCAGTAGGTATGATTTCCTCCAAAAACAATCTCAAGTTTGTGGCCAGCTTGTCTGCATCGATATGCTGATAGGTGTCCAAGACTTGCTGAAAAGCTTTCAAGGAATATCCTTCCTCTGCTCCGGGCAAACCGGCTATGATATTATTGGTGAGCAATTGTTCGGCATCTTCAGTCATTTCCTTAAAATACGCTTCTGCACGTTTGATGACCTGCTCGCTATAGTCCTTTTCGGCATTGGGCCGCTGGAGGATAAAAAGATCGAATGCTGCCAAAGCCTGTAATTCAAAACGCAATGCCTTGGCCCCGTTGGGCAGTTCATAGGCCAGGTCTGTCCGGGTCCAATCTAGCACGGGCATAAAATTATAGCAAACAGTATGAATGCCTTCTGCCGCGAGGTTTCCGATGGAAGTTTTATAGTTCGCAATGTATTCCTGATAATTTCCACTTCTCGTCTTGATGTTTTCATGGACAGGTATACTCTCGACCACTGACCAAGTTAGTCCAGCAGCTTCAATGGTGTCTTTACGTTTTTTTATTTCTTCACGGGACCATATGACGCCATTGGGCAGATGGTGAAGGGCAGATACGATGCCGGTAGCACCTGCCTGCCTAATGTCCGCTAAGGTAACTGGGTCTTGTGGACCATACCATCGCATGGTTTGCTCCATTTTTATCAAGTCACTCATAAGTAATTGAAAAACAATGTTTTAATTATTGATGGTTTAATTTTTTTCTAGTAGTGATTTATTAAACACCACCATAAGCACTGAAGCCTCCATCCACAGGAATGATGGTTCCTGTAACAAACTTGGATGCGTTACTGCACAAAAAGGTAACTGCACCAAAGAGGTCTTCAGGATCTCCAAATCGGTCCATTGGTGTATGGCTGATTATTTGGTTGCCACGAGCGGTCAGGCTACCATCATCCTCGGTGAGTAATGCTCGGTTTTGTTCAGTAAGGAAAAATCCCGGAGCTATGGCATTGACACGGTACTGCTTTCCATATTTTTGGCAGAATTCTACGGACAGCCATTTGGTGAGGTTATCTATGGCAGCTTTGGCGGAAGCATAGCCCATTACCCTGGTGAGTGGTCGAGAGGCGGCCATCGATGAAATGTTGATGATGCTGGCCGCAGGATTTTGAAGTAAGAGTGGTGTAAATACCTGAATGGGAAGAAGCGTTCCCAGGTAATTGAGCTCCATGACTTTTTTGACCTCCTCTATCTCCAGGTCAGTAATCTTTTGATCTGGAGTGACGATGGCACCGGGCATGTTACCACCAGCGGCATTGATCAACACATCGATCCTGCCAAACTCTCTTTCTACCTGTTGGGCGGCAGATTCCAGTGCATCTTTATTGGTCACATCAGCGATGAGGGCAGAAGCTTTTCCTCCCTTATTGGTGATTGAGGATACTAAGTCTTTTACTTTATTGGGGTTTCTTCCCAAAATGATTACTTGAGCCCCTTCCGCGGCCAGGTGCTGCGTGATTTGGTTGCCCAAGACGCCCGTGGCACCACTGATAAGTATGATCGTGTCTTTTACAGAAAATAATTCAGACATGGTTCTAATTGCGTTTGTTTATTGGAAGTTAAAATAGCTTTTGGCGTTGTTATAGCAGATGTCCTGAACCAGCTTGCCAAGCCATTTTTCATCTGCAGGAAGTTCTCCATTGGCTACATCATTGCCGAGGAGGTTACAGAGGGTTCTGCGGAAATATTCATGCCTGGGGAAGGACAGGAAGCTTCTGGAATCCGTCAGCATCCCCACGAAACAACTAAGCAAGCCCATGTTTGAAAGGGTGTTCATTTGTTTTTCCATACCATCCTTTTGGTCCAAGAACCACCACCCTGATCCAAACTGCACCTTTCCTCGGATGGACCCGTCATTGAAATTGCCCGTCATAGTGGCCATCACCTCATTGTCCCTAGGGTTTAGGTTGTAAAGAATGGTTTTGCATAGTTGGTCTGTCTTGTCCAGTTCATTCAGAAACTGGGAAAGGGATTTTGCTTGGTCAAAGTCTCCAATGCTATCAAAACCTGTATCCGGTCCAAGCGTTTCCAGCATGCGCTCATTGGTGTTGCGAAGTGCCCCTAGGTGGAATTGCTGCGTCCAGCCTTTAGCATGGTAAAGCCGGCAAAGCTCCAAGAGTGTGACAAACTTAAAATAGGCCGTTTCTTCCCGGTCAAGTGGTTTGTCAGCAAGGATTTTTTTGAAAAGGATTTCAATATCAAATGTCCCTAAAGGGAAATAATAAAGCTGCTCCAAGCCATGATCCGCAAGTCTTCCGCCATGTTGATGGAAAAAGTCGATCCTGTTTTCCAATGCCGCCATGAGCTGTTCATGACTGTTGATTTCCATATTACTGGCTGAACCAAGCTGCTCTAAATAGGCCTTGTACTGCCCCAGGTTTTCTACAGCAAAGGATTTGTCGGGACGAAAAGTAGGGAAAAGCCCAATCGGCATATCGTTTTCAGCGGCTTTACGATGAAATTCCAAGGAGTCAGTGGGGTCGTCCGTGGTGCACACCGTTTCTACGTTCATTCCGGTGAGGAGCGATTGGGTACTATGTGAATCCTGTTCCAACTGGCGGTTGGTTTGTTGGTAGATTTCATCTGCATTATCGGCTGATAGTAATTCTTCTATTCCAAAATACCTGAGGAGTTCCAAGTGTGTCCAATGATAAAGTGGGTTCCGCATGGTATAAGGAACTGTATAGGCCCATTTCTGGAATTTTTCTTTATCCGAAGCAGTCCCTGTGATATACGTTTCATCAATTCCCAAGGTCCGCATGGCCCTCCATTTATAATGATCTCCTGCCAGCCAGATTTTGGAAATATTATCGAATTTCCTGTTTTCGGCCAGGTCTTTCGGAGAAAGATGGCAGTGGTAATCGATAATGGGCATGTTTTTGGCATAATCGTGATAGAGCACATTTGCCATCTCAGTTTGTAACAAGAAATTTTCTTTGATAAAAGTAGCCTTTACTTTGGGCTCAACATTACTCATAATTTTAACGGTTTATTTTTAAGGCCCTTTAACGAGATAACACTAAAATGGTCTTTTGAAAATTGGATGTTCACCCAATTTTCATAGGTTAAATGATAGTTGGCTGCCTGGAATGAAATAATATTTTACCTTCCATTTGAGATGGCCGTTCCAAGATGGTTAAAGTGTTACCGGGAAATCCTTTATTGAGTAATAATAACTAATGTTTACTGGTTTTGTAAAAAAATCACATACTTTAATCACGGAATCGTTTTCGCTTGGATGGCAGGTAAGGGCAGTATGGCGGACGTATTTATCGGCTTGAATTTAAAATGGATTCCCGAAATAACTTAAATTTGATATCATAACTGCTGTATAATTAATAATGAGTGGAGTAAACATAAAGAAACTGGCCGAAGCACTTAATCTGGCACCTTCCACGGTATCCAGGGCATTAAACGATAGCTATGAGATCAGTGAGAAGACCAAAAAACGGGTGCTGGATATGGCCAAGCAGATGAATTATCAGCCAAATCCATTTGCCAGAAGTCTTCGGGAACATAGAAGCAAGACCATTGCGATGATCATTCCCGATTTGGTCAATAATTTTTTTGCACAAGTGATCGAAGGGGTAGAGGAGATAACACAGCAATTTGGTTACCACTTGTTGGTTTATCATACGCATGAAGACGTGGAAAAAGAAAAAGAAATCGTGACGCATTTGCTTAATGGGCGAGTCGATGGCATTATGATGTCAGTTTCCCACCAGACAAAAGACATAGAACACCTGCACAATGTTTATGAAAGACGAATTCCCATCATCTTCTTTGATAGGATTTGCGAAACCATTCCAACCACCAAATTTGTCACCAACGGCTACGAGAGTGGGTACGAACTGGCCAGCCATATGATTAAAGAAGGCTGTAGGCGGATTGCTTTTTTATTATTGTCCCAAGAAATATCGATCAGCCAGCAGCGTCTCAGGGGCTATTTGGATGCCCTTAAAGATCATGGTATCGCACAGGATGATTCCCTGGTGCTGAAATGCGTGAATGCGGACGAAGATAATCATCGTATCATAAAAGATTTTTTATGTAGCGAAGTGAACCCAGATGGTGTATTGGCGGCGGTAGAAAAACTGGCTATTAGCACGTATCACGTGGCCAGGGACCTGCAGTTGACGATTCCCGATCAGTTAAAGGTAGCTTGTTTTTCCAACATGAAAATTGCAGATCTTTTGGCGCCGAGTCTGACCACCGTGGCCCAGCCCACGCATGAATTTGGGCGGCAAGCAGCTAGCCTATTGATGAATAAGCTGACCAAAAAGAATGCTCCTGATTTTGAGGATGAAGTAATTGTTTTGCCTTCTACCATGCATATTAGAAAGTCTTCAATGGCCCATAATTGACGGGATTTCACCCTACGGAAAAGTTTGGCTCGATAGTCATCCTGAGGCTTGTCCGGCAGCGAGTAGAAGGATGTTGTATAGTCTCAACTGAGTTCAATAGGCGGACGATCGGCCTCGCATTCATAGGATTCCATATAGCATTTTACATTCACACGCTTATTTGAAGTCTTTTTTATATCCTAGAATTGAAGGTGGTTTTTTAAGGCAATAAAAAAACGCCAACTGAAACAGGTCCAGCTGGCGTTTGATAGGTTGGTGGTAAATAAAATGGGTTAATATCCAGGGTTTTGAGGGAAGGCGCCGCTTCCTCCAGCTGTCCTGTCAATTTGGTCTTGAGGGATGGGCCTTAAAATATGGGTCGCTTTAATGTTTGGGGAACCTGCTTCATTGTACATTTGAACCCGCTCTACCAATACGCCCCATCTGGCCAAGTCCATCCATCGCTTTTGTTCTCCGAGTAATTCCCTGGCACGCTCGTCCATGATGAATTCCAAGTTGAGCTCAGCAGAAGTGATTTCCATTTCGGCTTCTTTGCCAGGCCATGCAGCCCGTCGCCGGATCATATTGATGTTTTCTAAGGCCTCGTCTATTTTATCCTGCTGGAACTGTGCTTCTGCCAGCATTAGGTAAGTGTCCGCTAGCCTGAAAGCAATATAGTCCCTTCCGCCCTCAGCTTGGGTTTTATCCTGCCTGCCCGGATCTAAATGTTTGTTGAGCGTAGGGTACAGTTTATCTGTGTACATGCTGGGCGTGAGGATCTGATAAGGTTTTGCGGCCCGTTCAGCTTCAGGAATCTCATATCCAGGGATATAAATGGCTGTATCTCCTTCCGCAAAGGAGACGGTGCTTTTGCTCAGGTCAAAAGTGGTGTTGTAATCTCCGGGATTGTTAGAATAAAAGACATTCTTGAACGATTTTTGATAGCGGGCATCCACATCCCTATTGACAAATGCCTGATTTAAGGTGTATGCTGTCGGGCGGTATCTTTTCCAAGGCCTACCATTGGCAACATCCCGCTGCATGCCCGGTTGGACATCGTATTCCATTAGGAAATAGAGGTGGGTGTTGTTTCCTCCGCCATTGGTAAGGGGATCACGAGTGTACTGAATACTAAAAATGACTTCGTCATTGATTTCATTTCCGAAGGCATAGACATCTGCAAAATCTGGAAGCAATTGGAAGCCATAATCATCAATCACTTTTTGGAAATAGGATTCCGCATTGGAGAAATCACTTCCTTCACTGGCATCCGAGTAGCCTTTGGTCAAGTAAACCAATCCCAAAAGATGCTCTGCTGCTGGCCTGGTGGCTTTTCCGTAAGATGAGGCACGCATGGTAGGTTCGAGGTCTGGAATGGCAGCTTCTAAATCTGCAATAATGGCGGTGTACATATCGGCCAAGGAGGCGCGCCCCACCTCGTTGGTGGGAACGACTGTCTCACTTAGCTGAAGGTCTACCCCTCCAAAATGTTGGGTCAATACGAAATAGTGATGGGCACGGATAAATTTGGCTTCAGCAATGTACTGGGTCTTTAGGCTTTCTTCCAATCCAGTCACCGCTGGTGCACGATCGATAACAGCATTACAAGTGTTAATGCCTGTATAAAAATTGTTCCATACTTCCCGTACATGGCCTGTCCTAGGATCAAATTGTGAAGTATATTGGTTCATGAATTTCCAGCTCCCGTCGGCGCCATTGGTGTAGGTGTCGGTACCGAAAATCGTAAAGTTATTGCCTCTTTCGGTTCCATAGAAAGACCTGAACGTACTATAGGCAGCATTCACTCCATCACGGAGACCGCTGGGTGTATTCATGTAATTATCCCCGATATTGGCAATAACTTCTTCTTCCAATACGCCTTCACAGGACGGCAGCAAGGCCATTCCCAATCCTAAGGAGCAAGCAAGAAAAACGGTGGACAGTTTGTTTTTATAACTATTGATTCGCATAAGTTCTGTTCTTTTAAATCCTCATTAAAATTTTGCATTTATACCAAAAGTAAAGGAAGTAACGGCCGGTGAGATATTGGCATTTACTTCTCCAGCGCCAGCTCCTTGATCACCATCCAAGTAAACCTCAGGGTCGATGCCCTTGTGCTTGGTGCGGTATTCAGCAAATATGAAAGGTTGCTGGATACTACTGTAAAGCCTTAGACTGCTCATACCGATCTTCCCAGCAATTTTATCTGGAAAGTTGTAGCCCACATTGATGTTCCGCACTTTTATAAAAGTCCCATCAAAATAGGACATAGAGCTTGCATATTTGGGGCTTTCCTGGTTTTGGTTAGGACGAGGAAATTCATTGGTGGGGTTGTTTGGAGTCCAATAATCCACGGCGAGGTTATTGTATCGGCCGTATAGCCCGTTAAATTGGTCATGGAAACGACTTCTGATCATGGAACCGAATCGACCATAGATAAAGAAGGATAGGTCAATGTTTTTATAGGAAAACCTATTGGTCATCCCCAACACGAAATCCGGTACTGCTGAGCCCAGAATCTGGCGATCATCTGCATTGATTTGGCCATCATTATTGATGTCTTCTATCCTGATTTCTCCGACATTGTCTTCGTAAGATTCCGCAATATCCGCCTGGTCTGTCTGCCAAATGCCGATTTTCTTATAATCATAAAATACCGTTAACGCTTCTCCCACAAATCGTCCGGCAGAAATATCATCGCCGTTTGGAAGCTCTAGGATTTCTTCTCTGTTGCGGTTAAAAATAAAGTCTGTTGTCCAAGTGAAATTGCTATTGTCTATGTTGACACTGTTTATGGTGAGCTCAACACCTCGGTTTTGGGTCTTGCCTACATTGGTGGTATAACCTCCAAAGCCGATGGAGTTGGGCAAAGGCTGTGGCGCCAGGAGGTCCTTGGTAGTCGTAACATAATATTCCAAACTACCGCTGATCCGACCTGCTATTAAGGAGAAATCCAAGCCCGTGTTTAGGGTAGTAGACGTTTCCCATCGAAGGTCCGGATTGCCAATGGTATTGGGACCATACCCGAATGCAGGGCTGTTTTCATAAGCATAAGTACTTCTGCCCAATAGCGGTTGGGTCTGATAAGGATCGATGGCCTGGTTACCGATGGATCCATAACTTACCCTTAGCTTGAGTTGGTCAAATGTTTCACTGGCTTTAAAGAATGGCTCGTCACTAATGTTCCAGCCCACTGCCACGGATGGGAAGTAGGAAAATTTATTGTTTTCTCCAAATTTCGAGGATCCATCAGCTCTTAAGGTACCTGTAATGAGGTACTTGCCTTTGAAATTGTAATTAAGTCGCCCCATGAAGGACAGCAGGGTCCATTGGGTCAAATTGGTGTTGGCTCCGGTGATTTGGCTGGCGTCCCCGAGCCTGTTATAGCTTTGACTTTCGGCGGGAATACCTTGGACACTTAGAAAAGTCTCTTCTAAATTATCCTTTTGGATGGATTGGAGACCGGTGAATTTAAAGGTATGGTCTTCGCCAAATGTTCGGTCATAGGTAATGATGTTTTCCAATGTGTAGTTAAACCTGAAATCTTCATTCACACTGCCTATGGGATCGCCACCTCTTCTGGAATTGGTCTGCGAACCTGTAAACCTGCCGTTTCGGTCGATCGTGATGTCCGGACCAAAATTTACCCGGTACGTCAGACCGTCTATGATCTTCCACTCTGCATAAATACTGTTGAATATCCTGTACCTTTTGGTAAGGTCAATGATGGCGCCAGGCACGATTTCCGCTAGGGGGTTGGTCCTGAGGCCGTCAGAGGTGGGCAGGAAAATAAGGTTTCCATCTTCATCATAAGGCTTGCCGAGTGGGTTCTCCTGCATGGCACCACCGATCGGGTTGAAGTTTTCCCCGTTTCTTTCGCTGTAAGAAACTAACGTAGAGGTCCCAAAGCGGATTTTATCGTTGATTTTATGGTCAACGTTTGCACGGAAGTTATACCTTGTGTAGTCTTGGTTGATGACCACGCCTTTATCCTGAAAGAAGCCTCCGGAGACAAAAAACTGGGTTTTTTCACTTCCTCCGGAAACCGATAATTGATGACTTTGGATGGCACCTGTCCGGGTGAGGGCTCCTACATAATCGGTCGTTCTTCCCGCAGCAATGCCTTCCAGCTCTACAGGTTCAAATAGGGCTTCGTCTGCCTCTTGGGTAGCAGGACCTTCTGGATAATTCCCCGTAGCCCTGCGCGACTCACGTTTGTATTCGGCAAATTCGGGACCGTTAAACACTTCTATCGTTCCTAGTGATTCATTGAAACCATAATAGGAATCCAAGGAAACTACCGTTTTGCCTGTAGTCCCCCTTTTGGTGGTGACCAACACGACGCCATTGGCGCCCCGCGAACCGTAAATGGCCGTAGCAGAGGCATCCTTTAGGATTTCCATGGACGTAATGTCATTTGGGTTGATGTCGTTGATGCCCCCGGCGATGGGGATTCCATCTACCACGTAGAGCGGCTCATTGCTGGCGTTAAAGGATCTTCTGCCCCGTATCCGTACTTGGGGAGCAGCACCGGGCTTACTGCCAGGGGAGGTGACGTCCACCCCAGACGAACGCCCTTGCAATGCCTGGCGGGCATCGGTGATGGGCTGGTCGGTAATTTCTTTTGAGCTTACTGAAGAAATGGCCCCGGTAAGCTGACTTTTTTTGACGGAGCCATATCCCACGACCACCACCTCTTCCAAGTCTGACACATCCGGTGTTAAAGCGACATCAATGGTGGTTTGATTGCCGACGAGCACCTCGGTAGTCTTGTAGCCAATAAAGGAAAATTGTAAAGTTTGGTCTGCACTGGCCGAAATGGTGTATTTTCCATCGATGTCTGCGGCCGTGCCATTGCTGGTGCCTTTGATTAAGACTGCTGCGCCTGGAATAGGCATCCCGTTTTCATCGGTAATGGTCCCAGTGACTTGTACATTTTGGGCCAGAATAGGCCCGGAAAGGAATAGCAGGAACACAAGTGCCCCCACCCAAAAGTAAATTTTGGTTTGCATAGTTATTTGGTTTAATGTTAATCATTAAAAGGGTTTAAATATTCTAATGATCTTTTGCTTTTTGAAATAGATACATTAGGGATGATATAAATTAGGGATACTATTGACTGAATTCAAGGTGATATTATATTTTATTTACGGAATCGATTTCGTAAATAATGTTTTGTAAAAACATAAATGGACGGTTTCAAAATAATATAATTGGAGTATATCATCGATGAATAATTACATGGTCCATTCTAAATAATGAAAGGAAATGGTTAAAATCAAATTAAATAGTATTATTAAAGGATATCGGTGGCGTATTGTGGCCTTGCTTTTTTTGGCTACTGCTATTAAGTATATCGACCGGAATGTCCTTTCGTTTACCATGATTGATGAAGGATTTCGGCGGGAAATGTTAGGTGTTTCGGATACGACAGCCCTATCCAGTGAATTGATCGGTAAATTCAAAATCCTGATGGGTTATGTCGATGCCAGTTTTAAATTTGCTTATGCCATCGGTTTTGTATTGATGGGATATTTTATCGATCGGGTTTTGGTCAGGAAAGGCTACAGTATCGCTATTGCTATTTGGAGTCTTGCAGGAATTGTCACGGCATTTGTCAGCAGCTTTAGAGGGCTTAGCTTTACGAGGTTTGTTTTCGGCTTTGGGGAATCCGCCAATTTTCCCGCGGCCATCAAAACCATCGCGGAGTGGTTCCCCAAAAAGGAGCGGTCTTTTGCCACCGGAATTTATAACGCCGGAGCCAATGTAGGAATCATGGCAACGGTTTTGATTGTCCCGGCCTTAATATTGAATTTGGGGTGGCGATGGTCATTTCTTTGTACTGGATTATTGGGCTTGGTGTTGTTGGCCTGTTGGCTTTTGATTTACAAACCGCCGAAAGCACACCCGAAAGTGAGCCAAGATGAGCAGGAACATATTCATGCTGACGAGGAAAGTGAACACGAAGCTGAAAAAGTCCCCTGGAAAGACTTGCTAAAGACCAAAGGCGCTTGGGCGATTGCCTTGGGGAAGTTTTTGACGGATCCGATCTGGTGGTTTTACCTCACCTGGTTGCCGGATTTCTTTAATAGCAATGAGGCCTTGGAAACCAAACTTGACCTGACGGGACTGGCGCTTCCCTTTATCTTTATTTATTTCACATCTGATCTGGGCAGTGTGTTTTTTGGTTGGTTATCGGGCAAGTTTATCAATATGGGCTGGTCGCTAAATAAGAGCCGAAAAGTCACGCTGCTGCTGTGCGCCTTGTTGGTGGTTCCCTTGATTTTTGCAGCAAAAGTCGCCAATGTATACGTTGCGATGGTATTGGTGGCTTTGGCAGCCGCGGCTCACCAAGGCTGGTCCGCAAACTTATTCACCTTATCTTCCGACATTTTTCCAAAGAGAGTAGTGGGATCGGTAGTGGGCTTGGCAGGAATGGTGGGAGGAATAGGAGGGACCATCTTTGCAGCCTTTGCAGGGATCATATTGGTAAAATGGGGGTATTTCCCAATCTTTATCATCGCGTCATCCGCTTACCTGCTGGCTTGGTTGATCATTCATCTTTTAGTGCCCAAGATCGGCGTGCGTTCATAGCTCACTTCGGCAGCAATCTGGAGACCTTAATGGAACAAAGAATGAAAGTATTGCTTCTTCCAGTGGAGATGGGAAGAAGCAATACGATGGAAGTGAAGAAGGGTTTTTAGCTTAGCTAATAAAGGAATCAGCTTGGTGGTACGCGTCTATAAGGGCTTGCTCACCAGCTTTTCCAGAATGGGCATTGCCGTGCTCCATCCCACAGATGCCGGTAAATCCCTTTTCATGAATCCACTTAAAGACATTCTGATAATTGATTTCACCTGTGCCAGGTTCTTTCCGGCCAGGGTTGTCACCAATTTGGATATAGGCAATTTCCTCCCAGCAAAGCTCCATATTGGGGATGAGGTTACCTTCATTTCGCTGCATATGATAAATATCGTAAAGGATTTTGACAGCTGGACTGGCCACGGCCTTGCAGATCATATAGGCTTGATTGGAATGTCGGAGGTAAAGGTGGGGATTGTCACTGAGCGGTTCCATCACCATCGTCAGCCCGTGTGGTTCAAAAACATCTGCTCCTAATCTATAGGCATCAATGATATGGGCGGTTTGTTGGTCAAGTGGAAGATTCCGTTCAAAATATCCCGGTACCACTGTCATCCATTTTGCATTGACAATTTTGGCCACTTCTACGGCCTTCTTGCATTCTTTTACAAATGCTTCCTTGTACTCCTCTTTTCCCGTCGTCAAGGCCACTTCCCAGTTGAACCCGGGGTCGATCACAAAAACCCCCATTGTCATGTCGTTTTTTTCCAAGGCCGCCCCGATACGCTTTTGGTCTTCTACGGAACGTTTCATGAGCCCATTATCTTCCAATGCGGGAAAGCCTTGTTCAGCCATAAAGTTAATTTGATCTACCAAGTCATCACCAGCATGATTCCTAAACATACCAAAATGGGGAGCGTAATTTAAATTAAACTTTTGGGGCACATGGGGTGTTGGATTCGTGCGGGCAAAAGAGGCTCCACTGGTCAGTGTCGCCAAAGCACTGCCCAGTGCAGCATTTTTTAAAAAAGTCCTTCTAGGGTTATGATGGTTTTTCATTTGTTAATGTGTTTTAGTTTTAATCAAAAGCTAACGAATATAGGATTTGTCCTAACGACAGGCAAATTAATTTTTATCAATGGTCTGTATATCGATGCTTTATTTCATGGATGATAGGGTGTACAGGTGTCTAATGTTGCTAATTCCTGTAAACCTATAAAAGTTATGGTAGAATAGGTAGGTAAAAGCGTTTTTTTGAGAGGTTTTGGTGATAGTCAACTAACCTTCAATGTAATGACTACCAACACCGAAAAATAGAATTATTGGATGCAATGGGGTTCCCTGAAGAAATCTTTGCTTCCACGGTTGGATTTGAACCAAGGTCAACTACCTTTTTTAGCCTTCATTAGCCCTGATTTTCGGAAAGGGCATTATACCTCCATCGTGATCATTTGACCAATGCAAGGCTCCTATGAGCTTATGATGATATAATTGAGACAATTGGTGTCTACTTTCTATCATTCGAAGATGGTGAAGGCTACATGCCATTGTAAAAAGTGGTAAATTTAACATCCAACTATGGATAAAAGGCGATGAATAGAATTGACCGTTTGACTGCTATTTTGACACACCTTCAGACCAAAAGATTGGTCAAGGCGCAACATTTGGCAGATCGATTTAATATAAGCTTGCGGACCGTGTATAGGGATATACGGGCGCTGGAAGAAGCGGGTGTTCCGATCATTGGTGAAGCGGGGGCAGGGTATTCTCTTTTGGAAGGCTACAGGCTTCCGCCAGTGATGTTTACCCAAGAGGAGGCCATGGCGTTTGTCATGGCCGAAAAGATGGTAGAAAAGCTTACCGATAAAGAAAGCGCAGGCCATTTTAGGGAAGCCATGTATAAGATCAGATCGGTGTTGAGAAGTGCAGAGAAGGATGTATATGAGTTGGCAGAATCCCATATTGCCATCCGAAAACGCCCCAATAGTCTTTTGCAAAATGATCGGCCGAAAACCATTCCTACGATCCTGTCGGGTATAGTGAAAAAAGAAGTACTCCAGATGGACTACCAAGCCACTGGCCAGGACGAGCCATCGTGGAGAGCTATAGAGCCGATGGGGATTTATTATTATTTTGACCAATGGTATATGATCGCATATTGTAGGCTTCGGGAGGCCTACAGGACTTTTCGGATTGATCGGATTGTCAAGTTGGTGGAATCAGGAGAACACTATGAAGACAAACATCCCACTTTGCAGGCGTATTTAAAGGAATTGGAAAACCAAAAAGAACTGACCAAGATTGTGGTTCAGGTGGATAATCGGGTAGTTCCGTACTTAAATGGGGACAAATATGATTATGGTTTAGTGTACCAGTCTGACAAAGGCGACCAAACGGAAATGACTTTTATGCTTCCTTACGAGGACGATTTTATCAGGTGGTTTTTCATGTTTGCCGAATATGCTGATATCATTTCTCCAGAACATGTTAAAGATAAGGCGAGTGCAAAACTGCAAGAAAAGTGGGAGAGGCTTAAAAAAATTCCAAGCTCCTGACATAGGGCTGTCACTGGTGATTGTTTCTTTTGTCTTATCGTTTACCTGATTTTAAAGATGAACCCTATGATTTTAGTTTTTAAAACATCCATTAAAAGCATGTCGGAACTGGATAATATCGCATCGGATATGAATCATTTTTTAGGTGAAGAGGCCACTTGGAACGTAGACCTTGAAGATTGTGACAATATCCTTCGGGTGGTCACCGATCAATATGACGACCAACAGATTGAATATTTCCTTTTGTCGAGAGGGTATTTTTGTAAAGCATTGGAGGATTGATTTTTCACTGGCTTGATCCCCACTCCTTACCAAAATTAATCTGATTAAATGCCTCATAGGGTAAAGCTATGGCTTTTTAGAATTCATAATAGGGTGATGATTTTAGAAATCTCATAAATATTATCAATTATAATTTATTTGGATTAAGTCTAAATAGATATACATTTGCAATGTTATCTATAATTAATCTAAATAATGAGAAAGAATATAGCCTATGTTTTTGTCCTGCTATTGACCGTGGCATGTAGCAGTAAAGGGAACCGTGAGCACGTGACGGCAACACCAGAGCAGGATGATCCCAAAATCATTACGGCAGGAGGAACGATCACTGAAATTGTCCATGCTTTGGGGCATGGAGATGCCATAGTAGCGACAGACCGTACCAGTACATATCCTTCGCAAATGCAAACCTTGCCCTCCATCGGTTATAGAAATCAAATTCAAGCTGAAGGAATTTTATCGCTTAATCCGGATTGGATTCTAGTGGAAGAACATTACCTCAACCAAGATGTAGTGACCCAACTACAAAACAGCGGTAAACAGGTCACGGTTCTTCCTAAACCACAATCCGAAGAAGCGGCAGCTGCACTTATTAAGGAAATAGGAGGAATGCTTGAGGAAAAGGAAAGGGCTGAAGGATTAATAGAGCAGTTGACGCAGGATTTGGAAACCTTACGGGGGCTAAAAGCCGAAAATGACACCCAGCCAAAAGTAGCTTTTATCATGTCCAGAGGGCCAGAAATGGTCTTTTTGGCCGGGAAAAATACTTTTGCCTCGGCCATGATAGCCTTATCCGGTGGTCAGCCTGTTGAGGTAGATTTTGAGGGCATGAAACCGTTGACTCCAGAAGCATTGCCCGCTCTGAATCCAGATTATATCCTGATGTTTGAGTCGGGCTTCCAAGCCTCTGGTGGGAAGGAAGGCCTGCGTGCCATTCAGGGAATTACGGAGACCAACGCTTGGAAGAAGGATCAGTTCGTCGTAATGGATGGACATTATGTGTCCAGTTTTGGTCCCCGATTAGGGCAGGCGGCTATAGAATTGTTTGAGAAAACCCATCCTTGATCATAAAGTAACCTTAGCAATATGCACTTATCCCTTGGCTACAAAACGGTCAGCAAGCATCGGTCAATGATTATTTCAGCGTCGGCTGTGTTATTGCTGATGTGCGTGCTGCTTTCATTGGTGACAGGAGCCTATGCCATCTCCATAAACGAAGTGGCGGAGATTCTGGCTTCCAAGGTTGGCTTTGCATCGAAAGAGGGGATAGCTGCTGAAAAAATGGCCGTTTTGTGGGCAATAAGGTTTCCGAGAGTAGTATTGGGCGTCTTGGTAGGGGGAAGCTTGGCCGTGGCCGGAGCGTGTCTTCAAGGATTGTTCAGGAATCCCTTGGTGGAGCCGGCCATTATAGGTGTCAGCTCAGGCAGTGCCTTGTTTGCCGTAATTGTTATTGTGTTTTCTAGTTCCATCGGTTGGCAGTTGCAATCTGTATTTGGTGCATTTGCTTTGCCTTTGGCGGCTTTTACTGGAGGCTTGTTAAATACCTTTTTGGCGTATAGACTAGCCAGTAAGGCCGGCAAAACCGATATCTCCATCCTGATCCTTGCCGGGGTAGCGATCAATGCGCTATCTGCGGCACTGATCGGGCTAGTCATTTACTATGGGGACGACCATGCTATTCGAAACTTCACCTTTTGGAGCTTGGGCAGTCTGGGAGGAGCATCTTGGTCCAAAGTGTACATTGTGGGTGTTTTCATCTTCTTGTCAACTGTGGTGATGCTGTCCTTCCCCAGGTCGCTCAATGCCTTGGCGGTGGGAGAGGCCGAAGCCTACCATATGGGGATCAATGTGCAGCGAGTAAAACACCTGCTGCTCTTTTTCAGTGCTTTGGCGGTAGGAGCAGGCGTTTCGGTGACGGGTGCCATAGGATTTGTAGGATTGGTGGTGCCCCATTTGGTGCGGATGCTCTTGGGAGCAGACCATCGCATACTTTTGCCGATGGCCTTTCTGTTCGGAGCGATATTGATGCTGGTGGCGGACGTTGTTTCTCGGCTCGTGGTGGCTCCGGCGGAGCTGTCAATTGGCATTATCACCGCGTTGATAGGTGCCCCGTTTTTTATATCCATTCTCATGAATTTCAAAAAGCAACGTGTCCTATGATGATCAGTGCTGAAAATATTCATTTCTGCATCCAGAAACGTCCCATCTTGGACCAGGTAGATCTCCAAATTTATCCTGGAGAAGTGTTGACGATCCTTGGACCAAATGGAGCGGGGAAGTCCACCCTGCTGAAGCTGTTGAGCGGGGAGAACACTTGTGATACGGGCAAGATTTCCATCAATCAGGTACTGCTACAGCAGCTAAAGCCAAGGCAATTGGCAAAATATCGGGCGGTGATGCCGCAGCATTCTTCGGTCAATTTTCCCTATACGGTGGAAGAAATAATTGCCCTCGGAAAGCTAGCGCACGATCCCCACTCGTCTTCCGATCAACTCATGGAAGAAGTAATGGACATTACGGGAACCGCTGCCTTGCGGGAAAGGATGATTAAAGGATTGTCCGGAGGAGAGCGGCAACGGGTCCACTTGGCTAGGGCGCTTTTGCAGATTTGGGAAGACAAGCCTTATGCGCGGTACCTGTTATTGGATGAGCCGACTTCCAGCATGGACATTGCCCAGCAGCATCAAGTGCTAAGGCTGTTGCGATTCCTGCGTCAACGGAATATTGGCGTATTGACCATCCTTCATGATTTGAACTTGGCCGCTCAATATTCCGACAAGGTCATGTTGATGAAGGATGGGAAAGTAGTGGGATTTGGTCCCACTAGTGCCATCATGACAGCCACTAAGCTTTCTCATGTTTATGGGCATCCCATCTCCGTGATGTCCCATCCGATGGACGAAAAACAAGTGGTCATTACCTCAGAAACAACATCAAATAATCACACATACGCTTCATTTAAAACTGCTTAAGATGATGAATACGGAAATTAAAACAGCACAACATATAAAGGAAAGATACCAACAATTTAAGGATCATAATTCCAAGGTAAGGATCAGGGAAGCCGCTAAAAAGTTAGGGGTTTCCGAGGCAGAATTATTGTCTACGTCCATTGGCGAAGGGGTGGTGAGACTGGAAGGGAATTGGGCGGATTTTATCCTGCAATGTCGGGATTTAGGAAGGATAATGGCCTTGACCAGATCAGAGGGATGTGTGCTTGAGCACAAAGGGACCTTCCAAAAAATCAGCATTCATGGGTCTGCTCCACATCAGGTGGCCACAGTGATAGGCCCGATAGAGCAGCGTATTTTCTTTAGCAACTGGAAATTTGGCTTTGCCGCTGAAATTCAGGGAGTGCGGGGCTTGATGAAGAGCTTCCAGTTTTTTGACCAGGCAGGGCAGGCCATCATGAAAATTTATCTGCAAAAAGAAAGCAATGAAGATGTCTTTGAGCAGCTTAAAAACGAATACAAAGCCTTAGACCAAATGGCGGATCTTGACATTGAAGCGATTGAGGTTCCTGAATATACCACGGATATAGACGAAGCCGCTTTTAGGAAGGAATGGGAAGAAATGAAAGATACGCATGCCTTTTTCGGAATGCTCAAGCGGTACAAGCTCCATCGGCAAGAAGCACTCCGGAAGATTGGAGATAAGTGGGCCTATCGTGTAGATCGATTGGTGGTGAGGGATATACTGGAAAAAGCGGCCGAACAGGAACTGCCCATCATGGTATTTGCCGGTAACCGCGGCAATATCCAGATCCATCAGGGAAAGGTGAAAAACCTGCACCAAATCGATAACTGGTTCAATGTCATGGATCCGGATTTTGTGATGCACTTGAATGAGGATACGATCGATGAAGCTTGGGTGGTGCATAAAAATACCGATGATGGCGTGGTATCTTCCCTGGAGTTGTTTGACCCATCGGGTGAATTAATCGCCCAGTATTTTGGGCTCCGTAAGCCAGGCATCCCCCAAAATGCTGCCTGGAAGAAACTGATGGATGCCTTACCTAAAAGATCCTTATAAAGCATTTTTTGTGATTGTCTCTTTACTTTTTGAGTTGTTTTGATAACCCCGGGCAGAAGGCCCGGGGCTCAAAAACCCTCATGGAGACAGTGGCAATGGATGTTTGACCGCAAAATTTACTAGGGTTAATAATGATTAAAAAAATTACATGTACATGGCTGTTTTGCTTGATCAGTCTGGTTTCCTTTGCTTCAAAGGAGCCCTTGGAAATTCTGATTCAGGACGTAAAAGGCAGTCCCATTACCCATGGCATCATCAAGATAGGTGATGGAAAGGTGTTGTCTGTCAATAGCAATGGACAGGCTAAAGTCGATATCTCCGCTTATTCGGCATCCGTAGAGTTGGAGATCTATGCCATGGGTTTCGAGCAATTGAAACTGACAGTGGGCGAGCTGATGAACAATCCCCGGGTAGTTCTGAAGGAGTCCCTTGGACAGATGGATGAGTATGTGCTGTCCGCTACACGGACGGACCGGAGTGTGGAAGATTTACCGATGCCAGTGACCATTTTGACCCAGGAAAAGATTCGTGAAACCGGGGCATTCAGGCTCTCGGATATTTTAGGTGAGCAGACAGGCCTGCAGTTGGTGGCTGATCATGGCACGGGGCTTCAGATGCAAGGACTTGACTCAGAGTATATTTTGATTCTCTTGGATGGAGAGCCGTTGATCGGTAGGACAGCCGGTACCTTTGACCTGGACCGGATCAGTGTAAGCAATATCGAGCGGATCGAAATCCTACGCGGACCGTCCAGTGCGATTTATGGCAGTGAAGCCATGGCCGGGGTGGTTAATATCATTACCAAAAAGCAACGAGAGGGATTCAGTGCCAATGTGATCGGCCAATATGGCTCTTTTAATTCACTGGATCTAGGAGCTGAAGTAGGACTCAATACCAACGGCTGGAATGTGTATGGATACTATGATTATTTTTCTACGGAAGGCTATGACCTGAACACAGAGAATATAGGGAAGACCAAGGCTCCCCATAAAGCCCAGACGGGGCAATTAAAACTTGGCAAGTCCCTGGGAGAAAAATGGAAATTTAACCTTAACGGCAGAATCTATAAAGACGATTACCAGGACGTTATCGGTGTTAGCTCCGGCGGTGAGACCTTGACAGCTGATATGGCAGGAGACAGCAGGGATATTAACATCAACCCTTCTGTTCGCTTCAAGCCCAACACGGACTGGACATTTACCCTGCGGAACATGACCACCTTGTATGATACCCATTCGAACACTGTTTTTGCCGAAACAGGGGAAGTGGTGGACGAGGAAAACTTTAGCCAGCGCTATCACCGGACAGAAATGCAGACCGATTTCAGATTGGATGAAAAGCAGCTGCTGACCATAGGGGTGGGGCACCAACTCGAAACAGTGGATGCTACCAGGTATGATGACAATAACCGGTTCAACTCCGGCTACCTTTACCTCCAACACCAATGGAATCCCACCAAGAAGTGGAACGTGGTGACAGGAGTCCGGGGAGACCTGCACAGTGAATATGCTGGGAGGATCAGTCCCAAGATAGCCGCGATGTATGCGTTCTCGGATAACTTTAGCTGGCAAGGTTCCGTGGGCGCAGGATTTAAGTCACCCGACTTCCGTCAGCTCTTGCTCAATTTCAATAATGCAGCAGTGGGCTATTATGTCTATGGGGCCATGTTGGTGGAAGAAGGGGTAAGACAGTTGGAGGAGCAGGGCCAGGTGCAGCAGTTGCTGATGGATCCGTCTTCCTTTGGGGACTTGCAGCCGGAGAATAGCTGGGCCATAAACACCGGTTTTCGCTGGAAGCTGACAGACGACCTGCTGTTGAATACCAACTTCTATAGAAACCAAATTTCCAACCTCATCGAAACTGCAGCAGTGGCCAGGTTGACCAATGGCAGAAATGTCTACAGTTACATCAACCTCAACGAGGTGATCACACAAGGAGCAGAAGTGGAAGCCAACTACCGGTTGGGCAGTCAATGGAGATTCTCCCTTGGCTATGTGTACCTGGACAGCCGTGATGAAGAGGTGATCGAGGGAATCAAAAATGGAGAATATTTCAAAAGGAATGCCCAAAATCAGACCAGAAGGGTAGAAAGATCAGATTATGGTGGTTTGTTTAATCGCAGCCGGCATAGTGGCAATGTGAAGGTGAATTTCTGGGAAAGACACAGCGGGATCAATGTAGCCCTGCGGGGAATTTATCGCGGAAAATACGGTTATGGCGATATCAATGGCAACCAGATTCTGGATGACCCTTCGGAATATGCCGATGGCCTGATGCAATTGCATTTGACCCTGTATAAAGAATTTGACAGAGGCATAAGGCTAGAAACGGGTGTAAGGAACATCACCGATGCCCTCAACCAATATGACAGCACCAATCCCGGAAGGACTTACTTTGTCCGGGTCACCGCATCGCTGGATCGGTTGATTGGGGAATAATGAATTAAGAATGTAGAATTAAGAATGATCAAGGCAGCCTGCAACTTTCAGGCCTTCCAACAAGAAAACGTTCAAAACTTGCAACATTTAAACAATTTATAAACATGAAAAAAGTAAACTTTATAGCGCTGGCCATGATGGCATTACCTCTATTTGCTGCCTGTACCAATGATGATGACACCGAACCACAAGTAGAAGGAGAATTGGAAGCGGTTTTGGTTGAGGACCTTTTTGCGCCTAATAGTAATCCTGGGTCTGACGATAGTCAAGAGTATGATTATGTGTATTTTAATTTTGAAAATAGTACAGTGGTCGATTCCAAAGATGAGGACTGGGACATCGCTTTCAAATCAACAGAGATAATTGTAAATGGGGGCATCAACGGTAACGGAAATGTAAAGGGAGCATTATTATCTGGAACCGTGTTCGAGGAACTTAAAGTTTTATCTGATGATGTGGAATTAACTGTTGATACTGAAGAAATGAATGCAATTCCTAACGGTATGCAATCAGGGTGGTGGAACTATGATATGAGTACACACTTTGTCACTCCAAAAGCGGCAGTTGTTCTCATCTTTCAAACAAATTCAGGGAATTACGTTAAAATGGAGATTTTAAGTTTCTTTAAAGGTAATCCACCCGCAGAAGAATATGAACTCAAGGATATGTATCATTATACCTTCCGATACGTCCTTCAGCCAAACGGAACAACGACTTTCTAAAGGTAACTTGATTTGACATATGTTTTCGCGGAAAAGGTGGAGCTCTTGGCTCCACTTTTTTTTATGGGGGATTACAAATCCCCAGTATCCGTCATCATGGATTATAAATCCGCGACAGCGATAATCTTAAAATCTTCCAATTTTATAATCTCCCAATCTTACTCAATAATGCGACGGAACGTGAGGCTGATCCTTGGGCGGGTGACTTTCTTGGTAGGAGGAAGGCGGTGGAGCCAGTTTTTCTGGGAACCTTCCCGCATGACAAGCAAGCTGCCGTTTTCAAGGATCAGGCTAACGGTCTGTTTGGTGGTTTTATGTTTGAAGGAAAACTTGCGTTCCGCACCAAAGGTCAGGGAAGTCACGATGGGATCATCGCCAAGCATCTTTTCCCCATCGCTGTGCCAAGCCATGCCTTCGCTGCCTTCATGGTAGAGATTCAGCAGGCAGGAATTAAAGATGTTGCCGGATTTAGCCTCCACTATGGCTTTAAGTTCTTTCAATGCCGGCGTCCAGGGAAGGGCCTGCTTTGTCGTGCCCGAATAGCGGTATTCAAAGGGGCTATCTCCGTACCAAGCTACTTTGCGTTTGGTAACGTAATGCTTGCCATAAAGCACGGCCTCATCATGTCTCCATTCGATGTGATGGAACAGCTTATCGAAATAATCAGTGGATTGCTCTTGGCTAAAGATTTTGCCATAGTAATGTACCGTGCCATCAAAAGGCAAAATATTGGGCAGGCTGTTTTGGCTAAATAAATCCATGGCTAAATGTAGCCGTTTGGCCAGAAAGTCCCAAAGGTGCTAATAAGTTGTTTTTTGTAGTGCACTTTAGGGATAGCTGGAAATACTGGTGTTAAGTTAGTCATAAAATAACCTTTCGACTTTCGTTTATCCTGAGCTAGTAGAAGTGCCGAAGGACTCAAGGTGACACTTCAGTATGTCAGGTCGAGCGCCCGCCTCCCGGAGGGCAGGGAGTCAAGACCTCGGATTAATGACACATCACGCCAAACTTCCTGGCACCTATTGTCACTTGATCACGCCATCAGCATCACAGCGGACGATTTGACTGGAGATGTAATAAGGTTTCCCTAATGGACTGGTGAAGTGATAGGCAATGTAAAACGTTTTCTGGCCTTTCTTGGGTAAGGTGACCTTGGTTTGGTTGTTTTTAACGGATTTTGATTTCCACTTTTCATCCCTGAAATCCATGTCTTCTGGTGATTTGGCCTCCCAAATCAAGACCTTATCTGGGACGTGGGATGGAAAACTACAGGAGACCGTCAGCTTTTTCTGGCCAGACTTGCTTACATCCATCTTCACTTGAGGTAGGGCTTGCTGCAGACATTGATATTCGAAGAAGGCACTGAGGTTTTGCAGGGCAATTTGGCCATCCCCCAAGCCATGTTCCACATTGGGAATGTATACCAAGTCATTGTCTCCAGGGATTTCATGCCAGTAGTTTTTTGCCGCATCGATGGGCCAATAAGGATCATTGGTGCCCATAAAGACTAGCTTTGGCATGTCCAATTGATTGCGGTAGGCATAGGGATCCACCATGGAGATGGTCGCCGTTCCTTCAGGAGTATTGGACGTTTGTGGAATGCCCAAGTCCACATAATCCTGAATTTCTGGACTGTAATCTTTCCACATTTCTATTTGATATTGTAAGCTGACAGGCATGTTCAGTACATCGATTACCATGGGGGCAATGGCGTTGACCCGATCGTCCTGACTTCCGGTCAGCCACGTAGTCCAACCTCTTTTGGAAAGTCCGGTCAATAGAAAATCATGAACCTCATGGCCTGTTTCATCCCTTGTAAAGGTCGATACAGCATCCATGGCACGCTGGACGGATTTTACCATTGGGAAGAGCAGGGGCCAGGTTTCGTCTCCCGTTTCTTGGTATTGGTGTAAGGTATAGCTAATGATTTCGTCTTCTACCTTTCCATCAAATATGGGCTGGTTGGGCACTTGAAAGATGGCCGCCACGATTGCATTATTGTCCACGGCCAGGTTTTCAAGCCCTTTAACGACCGCATCGTCACGGTCCCGCTGTTTGGGCAGGTTGTTTTCCAGCCGTCCTCCACCGATGTAAAGCAAGGCTTGATCGTACTGGACTCGTTCAGGTACCAGTATCACCAGGCGGTGTTTCCAAGTATAGCCTTTCCACTCCTGCGAAGTCAATAGAAGCTCATATTGGGTTTGATGAGGTAAACCGATTTCATCCACCCATTCCACCGTAAACTCGGGTGAAGGAGAGGAGAGGAAATTGGTGATGGCTGCATGCTTTTCCTGAGTAAAGCCAGGAACCGATAAGCAGCAAGCAAATAAAACGATTAACAGTCCATGATGTAAACGGTGCATCTTCATATAAAATTAATAACTAACAATAGCCCAAAAGGGCCGGTCCAAAGTTTAATTAGTGTAAGGCGCTTAAAAAGAAGAAGACAGCGTAAAATTACTTAAATAATTATAAACCACAAGTCAAAAGTAAAATATGATCAGCTCAAAACCATTGGTAATGAGTGCGTTATTGTTGTTGTCCTTTGGGTTCCAACGGCAAGCATTCGGGACAATCCTATCAGCATGGGATACGGTGGACTTATCGCAAAATGCCCATTTATTGCCTACCGTAAAGCCGGATCGCATCATCCTCAATTTAGCCGAAAATCCCTTGGAAACGGTAGGGGTAAATTGGCGAACCGGCACCATGGAGTCCACTTCATATTTGCAGTATGCTATTGCTACTGCTGGGCCTGAGTTTAGTGAGCATGCCCAAACCATTGCCGCAAAGACAAGCTACCTGAAGACCCAGCAAGATGATGAACCCACCATCGAGGCCCATTATCATGAGGTAGACTTGAACGGCTTGACTCCCGGTCAGGTGTATGTGTATCGCGTGGGATCTGATAAGGTCTGGAGTGAGTGGTACCAATTTAAAATGCCCAAGAAGGAGGGTCCAGTTAGCTTTTTCTATTTTGGCGATGCCCAAAATGATGTCGCTTCCAAGTGGAGCAGGGTTATTCGTGAAGCTAGTTTTCAATTTCCACGGGTAGATTTTATGCTTTACGCCGGTGACCTGATCAATCATGAAGATGCGGATTTCGAGTGGGGGGGATGGTTTGAAGCGGGAGGGTTTATTCATGCTTCTGTCCCCGTTATGATGACGCCCGGAAACCACGAATATGCCAAGGGAGTTATCCTGTCAAAACACTGGAAACCGCAGTTTAATTTGCCAGAAAATGGTCCTAAGGGGCTGGAAGAGATGGCCTATGAAATCAATTACCCCGACCTAAAGGTGGTGTCATTGGATGGAGAGCAGATAGATGAGATTCCTGCCCAGAAAATGGCACAGGTGGAATGGCTAAGGAATATTTTGGAAAATAACCCTAAAAAATGGACCGTTATCACCTTTCATTACCCGATTTATTCCACCAAACCAAACCGTGTTAACGAAGATATGTTGGAGTACATTAAACCTGTTTTGGAGGAATATGAGGTGGATCTAGTGTTGCAAGGGCATGATCATGCCTACGCCAGGGGACGCGTGACCACACAAAACGGTCAGGAAGTTTTGGGTGAGGGGCCGATGTATGTGGTTTCCGTAAGCGGCCCAAAAATGTATGAGATTGGCGATGATCCCTGGATGGATCGAAGGGCTTATATGACACAGCTTTTCCAATGGATAAATGTCCATGACGATCGACTTGAATATCAATCTCTAACTGCTACAGGAGAGCTTTATGATGCATTTACCCTTGAAAAGGACGCCACAGGAAAAAATAAATTGATCAATCAGATCCCAGATAGCCCAGAGCGGGTAGGGGAACCGTAACCCATGCATGTGATGAATCGAATAAAGATACGACCGATTTATTTTTGGGCGGTACTGGCCTTAATGAGCTGTGGATCGCTTTGTCATGGACAGGTAGCAGCCATCCAAGAGCGTTTTTTACACAGTGACCATTTGATGGTTGCCTCTCATCGGGCCGCCCATCAGCACTATCCAGAAAACAGTTTGGCAGCGATCCAGGAAGCCATTACCATTGGGGTGGACATTATAGAATTGGATATTCGTGTGACGCGCGATGGTGTTCCGGTGATCATGCATGACCAAACGATCGACAGGACCACCACGGGAATAGGGGATATAGAGCAGTTGGATTATGGGGACATTCATTCCCTGAAATTGCTTCACCAGGGCAAAGTGACCGATCAGTCCATTCCTACGCTACAGGAGGCCCTAATGCTGTGCAAAGGAAAGGTCATGGTGGATATGGACATGAAGACCGATAAAATCGATGAAGTGGTTGAGGTGGTAAAAGCAATAGGGGCAATAGATCAGCTGATCTTTTTCGATGCCGATTGGGAGGTGCTGGAAAGAATAAGCCATAAGCTGGATGGAGCCCACCTGATGCCCCGGGCATATAAGCCGAATGATATTAAAAAGGCGGTGAAGCGACTGGATCCAGTGGCCATCCATATAGATCCCAGCTTTTATACTGCTAAAACCATCAAATTGGCCAATAAACATGGTTTGAGGATTTGGATCAATTCCCTTGGCGATCGCGATAAGGCTTTGAAGAGGGCTCCTGACGTGCAGGCATCATGTAAATGGTTGGAAAAAGGAGCCAATATGGTACAGACGGACTTGCCCGAATTTTGGGTTAGCGTAAGAGAATCTTTGGATGAGTAATTTTTACTATTTTAATTCCTTTAATCAAATGATGGATAAGATTTTTGGTTAAAAAGATGTAATTAATGGTTTAAAAGACGGCTATTGTTCAGCTAGTGTTTCTTTTTTGAAGTTAGTCTTATGAATGATGTACGTTAACCCAAATTACCATGAAACAATCCATCAATTCAACCATTTCCAAATGTGCCGCCCCTTTGGGGCTAACTTTCGAGTTTACATCATACACCATACCACGGATTTGTAACGCCTTAAGCATCCTATTTGTGTTTATCAGCGTTCATCCGTGGCCCAATAGCAACCAAAGGAGGAGAAGAACATATTTACCCATCGATATAGGCTGCCCCATCTTTTCGGCTTGATCCTTTTTATTGGCTTTATGGTCAGCACGACTAAACCAGCCTTAGAAAAGGTGACTTTAATCTATGATTTGGGCTTCAATCTTTCCTTCTTCTTACCTTTATCAGGGATTGGAATAGCGGGGATTTTATAATCTGCCAGTATTTCCGGGCTATTCAAATAGCAAACAGGAGAGGAAAGTGATGTTTTGGAAAGTAATGGTTCCGTAGGGTATATGGTGGTTTTTTTATTCATGTTTATAAATGGTTTTTAATGTTAAGTAAATAATATTAAGGCGCTTAAACAAATTTCTTCACTTAATGGAGAATCTGGCAGTGGTTAGCGAATAGCGAGGACATTTAAAGTAAATAATATATATAATTGGTAATTAACACAGTTTGGATCAACAATTATACATTCATGAAAAAGGAAGTGGAGAAGTATATCCAAGTGTATCTTCGACAATTTAGCCATCTCGGGCCAGAAGTAGCCGAATTCATTCAGCCTTACCTCAGCATTCGCCAAATTCCCAAAGGTGAATATTACCTAAGCAGTGGAGAAATACAGCACGATATGGGGTTTGTATATGAGGGATTATGCAGAAGGTTCTTTATCAATGATAAAGGAAATGAGATTACCACTGGATTTATCCAAGAAAATGAATATGTAACGGACTATCCAGCCTTTATCAGGCAACAACCATCCAAATATCACATACAGTGTCTGGAGCCATCCATTGTCGTAAATTTACCCTATGAGGTGATTCAGGAAAGTTATCGGAAGTTTAGGCAAAGTGAAATGCAAGGGAGATTGATTGCAGAAAAGGTGCTGACGATTTTGAGTGATCGTGTGGAAAGCTTCTTGTTTCTGACAGCAGAAGAGCGGTATTTGAATTTTTTGGCCAACCATGAAGACCTGATGAACCGGGTGAGCCTGACCCATTTGGCTTCATTTTTAGGCATTGAGCGACAATCCTTAAGTCGGATCAGAAAAAGAATTGCTTCCAAATGACTTTGTCACATATGTGTCAGGAACCAAAAGTTCCTTTACTGCATCTTAGGGCTATAAAAACAGGTAAAAGAACAACACAAATTTTCAAGCAGATCAATTATTTGGTAATTGGTACCTGCTTTTTATGGGGGGCGGTTTGCCCAGCCCAAGAGAAAAAGGCCCCTGATGGGATACATAAAGCTATTCAAGCACGTACGGATGCTATTTTCGATAGTTTGGTGCTGGTGAGACGTGACTTGCACCGCCATCCAGAAATTTCTGGTCAGGAAAAAAGAACGGCCGAGTTTGTTACCAATTACTTATTGGCTCTGGGTTTGGAAGTAAAAGTGGGAGTTGGCGGTTATGGAGTGGTGGGCATTTTGAAAGGAAAACAAGGAGGGAAAAAAATCGCTTGGCGTGCGGATATGGATGCCCTCAAATTTGATGCACAGGACCCGGAAGTGTTTGGTTCTATTCATAAGGGCATCAACCATTATTGTGGACATGATGTTCACGTAACCATAGCATTGGGGATGGCAAACGTCCTGGCTCACCATAGAGAGCAGATAAAAGGTACCGTTTATTTCATCTTCCAACCTTCCGAAGAAAACTACAAAGGAGCAAAGTCCATGATCTCCGATGGGCTTTTCGAAGGAATAGCTCCGGAGGAAATGTATGCAGCCCATATTTCGCCCATGCCTTCAGGGTTGGTGGCCTCCAAACCCGGCTATTTATTTGCCGACTATAAAGAAATTCATGTGACTTATGAGGCCAGCGCGGCCGATGAAGAAGTGATAGCCTTTACAAAAAACTTGTTGTCAGGACTTCAAAATGTACCAGCATCCAGTGAATTTTGGGATACCCAAAACCTGATGGACCCGACCATAGGAATAGGAAACCCCGAAACCATTTTTCAGGATTATATCACCGTAAAAGAGAATGTTACGGTAAGTCGTCAAGACGGGCAGGTCCGTATAAGTGGCATATTGAGTGCCAGCAGTGCTTCCCTAATGGATGCCATCCCGAGACGTTTACAGCGTTCGATCGATCAGTCTGACTTTGCGGATCGATTTATGGACATTGCATTTGCCACGGAAGGATTCCTCTATTCTACCCAGCGAGCCAATATCCAAAATAATTCTTCTCTCACGGAGCAGGCCATTCAGGGGATTGCGGGGATTTATGGTCAAGGCAGCGCTATTCCTTTATATGGTGTCATTCCAGATGGCCGTGGGGATGATTTTGCGTACTTTCAGGAAAAGGTTCCCGGGGTTTATTTCCTGCTTGGAGGATCCAATTTTGAAAAGGGAATCATTGCAATGCCTCATACTCCACATTTTAGGGTGGATGAAACATGTATCAAGTCAGGAGTCAATTATTTTTCCTCTTTACTGATAGAGCGGACAAATAATTGACTCCTGTTCATGATGGGTGATCAAGGGATTTTATAACTTATCACCATTGATCTTAACGTTTTTCATGATCAAGTTATCAATATATTCCGGTTTGGTCACTTGGTCTGGAGAGGTGGAAAGCTTGACGTCTTCCATAGTGACATTGGACACGTTATATTGATCAGAAGCCCTTGAGTTAAAGATTCGGTCACAGTCCAGTTTAATATTTCGGAAGGTAATATGGTTACCCTTGGAGAATTTGATGTCTTTTTCTCCTTTGAGATCGAAAAACTGTGTCCATGGACTAAAATTAAACATGTTTTTGGCGCTACCTTTAATGTCTTCAAGGGTGATGTACTCGTAATGCTGTGGGGTGTCTGGACGCATTTTCAAGAGAAAAAGACGCTTGGCATCGGTAACCTTTATCCTTCTCAAAATAATGTTTCTATTGTGGATAGACTCACTGCCGCATGTCAAGGCACTATGGCAAAAGCCAAATTCACAATCCTCTACAATGATGTTATAATTGCCGCCATTGTTCGGATCGGTATCTGCATTGGGTCCCTTTCCGCCCTTGAGAGCTATTGCATCATCATTGACGGACATAAAACAATTTTTCACCAAAACATTTTTGCAAGCATCCAAGTCAATGGCATCCGAGCTTGGGGCTTTTTCAGTGGTGTGGGGCGCAAAAATATGAAGGTTCAGGATTTTTACATTTTCACATTTGTAGTAATGCGAAGTCCAAAAAGGAGAGTTGATCAAGCTGATGCCTGATACTTGCACATTTTTGCTATTGGATATGTACAGTACTCGGGGACGCATCTCATCCATATTGGTACAGTTTTTATTGAATTGGCGACGAATCCAAAAATGCCTCCAATAGCGATGTCCATTGCCGTTAAGGGTACCGCTTCCTGATATGGTAAACCCGTCCATTCCATCGGCATTTACCAACGCAGCAAAATATTTTAGCGTTTGGCCTTCCATTCGTGTTTCCAATAATTTGAAATGGGTAATGTCATCACTTCCTTTGATGACAGCATTTTTTTCGAGGTGCAGGTGTGTACCGGGTTTAAAAAACAGTGAGCCACTTAAGAAGGTGCCAGCAGGAATGATGATTATGCCACCTCCTTGCTCGGAAGCCTGATCAATGACCGCTTGGATTTTCTCAGTTTGTAAAACCGTACTGTCATTGACCACACCATAATCGGTGATCCGATAGTGCTTGCCGAGTTGATCGATATCGGTAGGTTCGATTTGCCTAAACCAGTCCGGAATGGGCGAGCCGTCCGGAAAGACTTCTTCTTGGGCCATCAGTGGGCTTATGCTGGTAAGTAGTACAATGAGTAGAAAGAGGTACCTTTTCATGGATGAATCTTGGATTTATGTGTTTAAAGTTTGTAACGATTTAATGAACCGAAATTAACGGATCCATTTCACATATCAATCCTGTATTGTTATGGTAACGGTGAAGTAAGAGGGATAGCTGATTTTTGCCTTTCCTTTTAGAGATTGTAGCTTATGCTAAAAGCAAAGAAAGCCGTGGCAAAGGAATTGTATCCTTTATCCACGGCGATCAAAGTAGTAGTTCCCTTAGAAGTATTCGAAAGCGGCTGTATTACATGTTGACGTTATTGCCCTTTACCAGTTAAGTAAGTAGTTATGACGTTCTATTGTACCGCTTCACCAATTAACCTTACCATCAGATCATTGAGGAATTCCACTTCATATTCCCCGATTGACGGCTCCAAATGATCATTGCCAATGCCACTGTGATTGGTGATGAAGACGTAGGTGCCATTGGTGGCATTGCCCAAAAGACGCATTAAAAATTCTGTTTCCTTATCGATTCCACTTGCGGTGACAGGGATGATTTTGATCCCGTTGGCTGCTGCCAATTGGGTCAGTCCATGGATTTCATCAATCACCTGGGCATCATAGTGTGGCGGAGCATCCAGCAAGAGAAATAGAAGTCTTGCCCTTCCAGAAGAAGTCCACTGGAGCGCTTTGATTGCTTTGGAGAGAGCCGTGTGCACCGCTTCTGGAAAATCTCCACCACCGTTTGCCTCTTGATCCTTGATAAACGATAAAGTCGAGGTTATGTCTGTGGTAAAGGGTGACTGTCGCGTCACATATTCATCACCAATATCCCGGTAGAATACAGTTCCAGTCAGGAATGTGGTAGAGGGATTTTCTGATTTGGCCCGCTGGATCACATCAAGCAGTTCGGTTTTCAAATATTCCAGTTCATCGCCCATGGATCCGGTAGCATCCACTACAAAGGCAATTTCCGCTTGATTGGCTGCATAATGTTGGGGTAAATATGTGATCACTTGAGGTTGTTGGTAATTGGTTTGGGAAAGCTCGATAAGTTTATTTCCGTCTTCGATGGAGATGGTCAAGTTTTCTAGTAGCATCCTTGACTGGGGAGTCGAGAAGATATTTCCCCATAATTCTGCCCGGCCACTGTTATCCGTTCTTGCTTCCCAAATGGTCTCATTACCTGATTTCAGGGCTACCTTCACATTGACGGCGGGACTTCCATTGGGCCTATTGAGCTGAAGAGGGATCCGATGCCGAAGGTTAATACCCCAGTAGTCGGGCATTTTTCCAAAATCCTTTTCATTCAACAGGTTTTGCCAAAATTCCCAATGGTCCAAGTCATTCCATTCCCCTGCAGTGATCAATCCTGGCTGCGGTGGGGGGGCTTGGCCGTTTCCGCTTCCATTAGGTGTCCCGCTTCCTTCACCGGCATAAAAACTATCCAATTCACCGTTACTTGAATCCGACTTGGGATCGGTGCTGTCCAAGTTGCTCTCACAGCTGTAGAATATCATCGGAAGCGCGAAAAACAATAAAAATCGTAGTAAGGATCTTTTCATGGTTAAATAAGTTTTAGTCGTATGGTCTTGACGTAAACTTTTATATGTGTGTCTCAGTAAAGAGGATTTTTTTATTTTAATTTTTTATGGGTTTACAAAGCTTAACACTAACTTATTTTAGCACTGGTGAATTTTAACAATTACTTGCATATTTTTGGCATCAAACGTTTGGGTTAAGAGGAATTAGAAAGCGCTAAAACCTGTTGAGCATCAAGTTTTAGTAATTTATACGGAGTATTTGTAGGATTTCAAAACAATTGTAAAATAGAGAAATGCTAATTGATATTTTGTAAATGTTATTAGAAGTCCAAGGCTCTTGGCTTGGAAAAATGAACATCTATGGAAAGCTATCCGCATTCAGATATGACATTATTGGACGGTTTAAGACAGGGGTCTTGGGAAGCTTTCGAATCCCTTTATGATAAGTATTGGGAAAAAATTTATGCCGTCAGCAGTGCCGTCACCAAAGATCAGGAGCTGAGCAAGGATATTGTTCAGGAGATATTCTTGGACCTTTGGAATAGGCGGGAAAAGTTAGCCATTAAAAACCTTTACGCATATCTCTACCAAGCCTCTAAATATCGATTGATTGAACATATTCGAAAGCAAGAGCAACAGGAGCAGTTTCTGGAAGAGTTTAATCAAATCCTGTCTCATTGTCCCGTTGAAGATTATCTTTTCCATAAAGAACTGGAATTGACAATCAAAGAAAGCTTAGAGGAATTGTCTCCAAAGTGCAAGCGGATTTTTTACCTTAGTCGCTATGATCACCTATCCAATCATGAAATTTCCCAGCAACTTAAAATATCCAAAAGTACTGTAGAGAACCATATCAACAAGGCCTTAAACCATTTACGGAATTCCCCTGAAGTAAAGATGGCTTTTATCATCGCCTTTTCGTTAATAGACGCTTAGCGATGTTACCTATTTTTTAAAATTGTTATTTAATCGTTAAATCAGGCCGGGTCCTTAATTTTTTTTAGGTGCGAAGGTCTTTTATCTCCACTATCTGTTCAAAGGACACAACGGATGGTAGGTAAAAAACAATTTAACGATATACTCAAACGGTACCTGAAGGGGAAGGCCAGTAAAAGGGAAGTCTTCATAGTGGATCAATGGTTTCGAAAAAGCTTTTCTAAGGAACCTGAAGAATCTAACCTGGAACTGTTAAGCATAAGAAAGGATATTTGGGCACGTATAGAAGCGCAAAAAAGTTCAGGCAAAGGAAAAGAAGCCTCTCTCACTTATACCGGTTTCTGGTGGAAGGCTGTTGCAGCTTCATTGATTGTCTTGATAGGAGGATATTGGCTCATGATGAGCCAAATCCAGCAAATAGACTGGATAACTGCCTCAACCGGTATTGGCGAACAACGGACCATTTCCCTCCCTGATGGGTCCATTGTCATGCTCAATGTAGCTTCAAGTATTCGATATCCGGCGGATTTTGACGGTGAAAGCAGAAACATAGCACTTACAGGGGAAGCTTTTTTTGACGTGGCACCTGATGTAGACAAACCTTTTGTTGTGGATACCGATGAGCTTTCGACTACTGTATTAGGGACCCAATTTAATGTTCGTGCCTATCCTTCCGAAAAAACAGAAGTCAGCGTATTTGAAGGTAATGTAAAAGTAGGGAGTATAAATTCTCCCGATCAGGAAAAACTTTTGTCGGCCAACCAAGCAGCATCTTTTGATGATAATGGTACGCTTCTAAAATACCCTGCCAATCTCGACCTCGCCGGAGCATGGAGAAATCAAATCACCTATTTAGATGAAACCTCGCTTAAAGACTTGGCCAAAACCGTGGAGCGGTGGTATGGATATCAGATTCATTTTGAGCCAAAATCCTTGGAACACTGTACCGTCTCAGGGAAGCTCAAGATGGGAGATCTGAAAGTTTTACTCAATCAGATTAAGTTCATCAAAGAGATTGATTGGGAAATAAAGGAGGAGAATAATGTAGTATTTATTGGAAACGACTGTAAATAAAATGCCTATGTAACACTTTGTCAATCAACATCTAAAAAGCAGCCCATGTCTGGTCGCAACAGGCATGGGCCAAAACAATTTTATTAACCTCAGTTAACATTTAGAAATTTATGTATTCCACCATCTTAAAACAATCGATATTTTTATCGAAGCGACTAGTTTATGTGTTTGTGGTGCAACTGTTTATGATGCAGTTGCTTTTGGCTAATACTTCCAATGGCCAAAATAAAGGGCAGATCATGATTTCCTTTTTTTCGCAAGAAGCCCCTTACACAGATGTTTTTAATCAGATTGAAGCTCAGACAGATCTTGTATTCTTATACGATGATGATATTTCTGGTAGTGATAAACGGTTTACCTTAAATCGTGAAAATATCAGCTTGAATGAGCTCCTGGGCTTACTGGAGAAAAAAGGGCTTAAGTTTATGCGGGAAGGAGATCATATTTCCGTGAAAATGGCTGAAAATGCCTATGATAAGATAGATATTACAGGGCGTGTGACCGATGAAAATGGAGCGCCTATGCCTGGAGCTACCATCCTTATCAAGGGGACAAACGTGGGAACGGTTACCGATAATGATGGCTATTATCGCATCCATGCCGAAGAGAAAGGTGTATTGATTTTCAGTATGCTAGGTTATCAAAACCAAGAGGTGAACATTGACAACCGAAGTACTGTGAATGTATCGCTCAAGGAAGAGAGTACAGCATTGGATGAAGTGGTGGTTATGGGCTACAACTCCGTTGAAAAACAACACGTCGCTTCATCGATTGCTGAATTGGATATGAAAAGGGCAAAGATGCGTCCCATTTTCAAATTGCAGGAAGCGTTTAGTGGCACCCTTCCAGGCGTCACCATGTTGCAGGGTAGCAATTTACCCGGAAGTGTCCCAGGGACCATTAATATACGAGGCATCAGTACGTTACAGAATGCCGATCCATTGGTTATTGTGGATGGAATGGAGCAAAGCCTTACCGATATCGATCCCAATGAAATCAAAAGTATCAGTGTGCTAAAAGATGCTGCTTCGGCAGCAATGTATGGTTCAAGGGGAGCTAATGGTGTGATCATCATCACGACCAATAGGGGAACTACAGGGCAGTTTAGAGTAGACCTGCATTCGTGGGCTGCCGTGAATGACCCGATAGATATGCCCACTTTTGTAAATTCCGCTGATTATATGCGATTGAACAATGAAGCTCGCGAATTTCAAGGACAAACGCCGCAATTCACCGATGAGGAAATCACCAATGCCACGAATGGAAATACCACCAATACGGACTGGCTGGATGAGGTCATGGAAAGACGGGCGCATTCCTATAACATGTCTGCCAATATTTCTGGTGGCGGCGGAGTGGGGACGTTTAACCTGATGCTTGGTTACCTTAAAGAAAACGGATTGAATACCTACGAAGGATCGGAAAGGTTCAGTGCCCGGTTTAATACCGATATCCATATTGATGACAAATTTGTCCTTTTGGCAGACTTTTATGCCAGAAGGTTACAGGTAAATAGGCTCCAAGCCAATTCAGATGGCCATGGGCTTTATAAAATTGCCTGGAGAATGAATCCTACCCAAGCTGTATTTTATGATTCGGATCTTCCCGATCATTATATACTACACAACGAGATGAACCCAATTGCCTCCATTAATCATGGAGGCGAGCGTAACAACCTATATGACAGAAGCACCATAAATCTTCGTCCGCGCTATCATATCAATGACAATTTGCACATCAATGGTAATATTTCATATATGATCAATAAATCCGCCAATAAATACAAGCGGGAAACCTTTAAGTTTTTCGATGGAGATGGGATTCCTGTGGCGACTTGGGCAAACGATGTGGATTCGGAACAAGGCGTAAGTGTCAGCCAGCTCACGGCCAGGGCAAATATTAACTATGAACGTGATTTGAGGAAAGAGCAGGACAAACTCTATTTGGTTGCGGGTACTGAGATCATGAACTATAATTATACCGATTACAGGGAGATTGCAAAAGCTTCATTTTACTCCAAACTCAATTATTCCTTTGACGACAGGTATCTGCTGGAAGTAACGGCTAGGGGGGATGGCAGTAGTAAATTTGCCCCAGGACACCGGTGGGGATTTTTTCCATCCGGGGCATTGGCATGGAATATTCATAATGAGAGGTTTCTATCTGGGGTTACCCAAAGTGGACTGATCAATAACATGAAAATTCGACTTTCCTATGGTTTGATAGGAAACGAAAATGTGAATCCATACCTCTGGCAAGAGGTGGTAAACAATTGGGGATGGACGATGAGAATTCCCAATCCAAGTTTTAGTTGGGAAAAACAGCGTCAGGCCAATATCGGTATCGATTTAGGCATGTTTGATAACCGCTTTAAGTTTACGGCAGAATTTTACAGAAAACATTCATTTGACCTGATCTATTCAGAATTTCCAGTTCCCCCATTGACCGGTTCGAATAGCTTGGAATCAGCTGTCAACATTGGAGAGGTGGAGAACAAAGGCTGGGAACTATCAGGATCATGGAGTGACCAGGTTGGGGAATTGTCCTATACCATTGGCGGAATCTTATTTGAGAATAACAATAAGGTGCTGAAGGCAGGGTATAACAAATCAGACACGCTCATCTTTAAAGATAACAATGAGAAAATCTGGTATCGCGGCATTGCTTTGGACAATTATTACGGTTTTGAAAGCGATGGTTATTTTCAAAATCAACAGGAAGTAGATGAAACCTCTGCTAAACTTCCCAATACACTGCCCGGTGATATTCGGTATGTTGACCAAAATGGAGATGGCGTAATTAATGACAAGGACCGTGTAGATTTGGGAGATCCTTTCCCTCACATGAATTATTCCATTACCCTAGACCTTCGATTTCGCCATTGGGATTTCAGCTTCCTTGGCCATGGTGTGGGAAGAAGAACTGGAAGGCTAGGAGGTCAAGAAGGATTTCCAGTGTTCATGGATGGAGAAAATAATGATTTGGGAGCGCCACGCCAGTATTATATGGATAATAGATGGACGCCAGAAACCCCAAACAGTCGGTTCCCACGTGTATGGACTGGAACTACTCCAAATTCAGAACTTAGTGATGTTTGGTTGAGCAATGCATCATTTTTTAGGATCAAAACCCTACAATTGGGCTACACTTTTCCCCATATCACCAAAGGTGTTAAGAATATGCGCGTCTACATTAATGCCCAAGATGCTTTTACTTTCACCAATTGGGAAGGACTGGAGCCAGAAAGAAACGGTGGCACTGGCAATTACCCAAGGATGGCCAGTTATAGTTTGGGTGTAAAATTCACAATTCTCTAATTAAGAAATGACCATGAAAAAGATAGTTTGCATAATTGTATTAGTAATTACCATGTCGGGATGTGAAAGCTTTTTGGATAAAACAGATCCGACGGCAACCTCTTTTACAGAGTTCTTCAATGATGAAGATGATCTTCGTAGGGTGACCTACAGTAGTTTTTATGATGTGTTTACTCACCATAGTAACAGGAGAAGCCTTCTTTACATGCTGGATGGTCGTTCTGACAATGCCTACGCACGGGATTTCAGTGATCACCACCAAGCAATTGCCAACGGTACGCTGAACGCCAGTAGTATCGGTATGGAGTATTATTATGCGACATACATGAAACACGTGGGAAGGCTAAACACCTATATCGATAACATCAATGAGCCTTATGTGGAAAATGAAACGATCAGGACACGCTATGAAAACATCCTGAAAGGACTTCGCATGTGGCATTATCTTAGGCTTACGTTTTATTGGGGAGATGTCCCCTTTATGTTGGATCCTGCCAATTTGGATGATGCCCGACAACCTGCGCGGCCCAAAGAGGAGATCTTGGAGATCATCTTTCCGATGGCTGTGGAAATTGCAGAACAGCTTCCCATAGATGAATACACGTCGAATAAGTACATGTTTAACCAGCTTTCCCTGAAGGCAGTCATCATGCGGTATGCCCTATACCATGAACGGTATGAGTTGGCAGCCAGCCTGGCCAAAGAAATCATAGATAGCGGAAACTATAGTTTGCATCCATCTTATGGGGACCTTTTTCAGTATGAAGCTGCTTCGAATAACAATGAGTTTATTGTCCATCTGGACGAGGAAAGCCACAGTGGCAGTACCACCTATTCTTTCAGGGATTTGGGTCCGCACTTTCGCACAGGAAACGGTCAATCGTACTGTGTACCGTTAAAATCCTTAGTGGACAGTTATTGGACACTTCAAGGACGCCCGATTGAGGATTGTCCGCTTCATACCAAAGAGGAATATGAGTTAAATCCCAACCTGAACCGTGATCCTCGGTACGAAGCTTCCATCATGGGGCATGGTGATGTATTCTACGGTGAACCCATCGATATTTACAATTCCAATAATCCAATGTTTTATGAAAATCAGCGGGCCAGTAAATCGGGGTATTGGTTTAAGAAATTCGTATCCGAAAACGATGCGTTTCGGAATGGAAATATGGAATACGGGCTCTTGAGGTACGCAGAAGTACTGCTGACATATGCTGAAGCAAAGATCATGATGGGAGAAGTAGATGCCCTGACCAAAGAGTGCATTAATCAGGTAAGAGAACGTGCCGGGCTGGATATGACAGTAGCAGATGTGAATTTACCGAGCTATAACAGCTATGTACAAGAGGATTGGATGACCTTGATTCAAAACGAAAGAAGAGTGGAGTTTGCTGGAGAGGGGTTGCGTTATGCAGACCTTTTACGCTGGAGAATAGCTGAAGATGTTTTAAACCAACCAGCTTTGGGGCACACCAGAGAGGAAAATGGACAGATGACTAGTCTTAAGATTGAAGATAGGACATTTTCATCCCATCAATACCGTTGGCCATTTCCTGAAAGCAGCCTAAAGGTAAATCCTGGTTTGAAACAAAATCCAGGGTACTAAGTTGGGATTAATCAGAAAAGGTGGGGATTGGCTGTTGGCTTAATGTTAAAGCCACGGATAACTAAAAATGTAACAACCTCCCAAAAGCACCAAACGGATGCTGTAACCTGGACGGAAAGGAAAGTATGATTGCTTTGTAGTTTATAGGTTTGGTAGCGTGTCATTGTTACGATAAACATCCCTGAATTATTGATACTTACCGTTAGTCCGGTCAATTATAATTGGCCGGGCTTATTTTTTTGACCTTACCGAATAGCTTATTATGGATTAAGCCAAGTTTTTTGAATGGAAATTGATAAGGGAATTACCGATTGACCAACAAGTCTCGTGTTTTAGACAAATTGGATTTTGTAGAAGCTATAAGCTTCATAAAATTTAGTGCGGTGTGGTAGTTTCGATATTGTGTTTTATGGATCAAGCAATATTTCAGAGGGGACGAATGTTGACATGGTCTTATAAAAGAAAATTTCATAACTTCAAAACGATGGGCTTCCTCCACAGGGCAAACGCCTTTAAAAAAAATCTATTTGCATTTATATCTGCCGTTCCTAGGGTACTTACCCTTTTTTGTGTAATCATTTTTGGTGCAAGTGAAAACCTGCACCTTCTATATGACCCTTCCCCAAAGGCGGATTAGGTAGGATGCTCAGTTGCTAAGCCATAGCCAGGGTTTAACCTCAACCAAGCCCCAACCACTATACATGAGCAGATTGGGGCAAAGTGCCAGCGGCACGGATGATGGCTCCTTTATACGAAATTAGTACTAAATGCATTTGCCACACTTGACAAACCATCAGGGAAAGGACTTTTAGCCTCTTGAAGTTCTTTAATTCAGGCTGACATCTCTTTACTAATAGTTTAAAAGTGTTTGCCCTGGGGGAACTGCCAATTTTCATTATGGAGTAAAATGCCCCTAACTTTTCCGCTTGATCCGGTTCTTATTGATAATCACAAAATACAAAGACCACTAATGGAGAATATTACACCTTTAATAAAAGAAAAAAGGTCTTTTTCTGAATTTCAGAAAGAGACCTTTTTGTGCGGACGAAAGGACTCGAACCTTCATGCCCAAAGGCACTGCCGCCTGAAGACAGCGCGTCTACCAATTTCGCCACGTCCGCTTAACTTAGCGTTTTCCGCTATTGGGATGGCAAAGAAATAAACAAACTTGAATTAAAACAATGCTTTGGTAAAAATTATTTTTGATTTGTTATTTCCCATTCATTCGGCACCCTTAACCTTCAAAAAATGCCTGTCAAACCCTCAAGGTAAAGTTGACAGGCACATTATTATCGATAAATGAATCAAGTGCCTATTTCCACCATAACTTTCCATGGGAAACGCCCATTAGATTGGACATCCTATAAAGTAACCGGGCACCAACATTACCGTCCCACTCGCTATCATCTTCCCCAGGAGCTACCTCCACCAAATCAAATCCAATGATTTTACGGCCGGATTTGACAATCAGCTTCATCAAATACAGCAATTGGTTCAAGTCAAAGCCACCTGGAACGGGCGTTCCCGTATGAGGGCAAAGCTTTGGATCTAATCCATCGATATCAATGGTAATATAAATCTCTCTGGGCAAAGAAGCGATTACCTGATCACAGATTGTTCTCCATGTGACCCCTTCATACAATTGTTCCTTAATATGGTGATCAAAGAAAGTAGTGATTCTATCATCACCATCAATTCGGTCCGATTCCTCCTCGCAATAATCTCTCACGCCAACTTGAACAAGTTTCTCGACTTGAGGAATATTTAGGAAATTATGGGAAATGGAAGCGTGTGAATAGTTGAAGCCTTCATATTGATCCCTTAAATCAGCATGGGCATCTATCTGCAATATACCAAAACTTGAATACCGTTCAGACAACGCTTTGATATGCCCCAACGGAGTACTATGGTCGCCGCCAACCAATGCCACTAATTTCCCTTGATTCAACTGGTCTTTTGCGGTTTCATAAACCCAATCGTTCATGCTTTGACAGGCTTTATCGATTAATGCCGGAACGGCTCCAAAACGCTCCCTTTCTTCCTTTGGAGACCCTCTTTCCAGCCAATCAATATAATTTCCTGCCAAGATCCGATATTTTGTATTGTTACTGTATACATTTTCTGGGATCGGCAGCATATGGATACCCATTGTCCATGCATCCGTGATATCATCCTGAAAAAGATCCACCTGTGAAGAGGCATCCAATATCGCCTGTGGACCATTTGCGGTGCCCGGAGCATAAGAAACAGTCACTTCCCAAGGCACTGGTACGATGACAACTGAAGCAGTTTCCTCATCAAATGGCAATCCAAAAATGCTCCCTTCGGAGGATACCCCATTTGGGTCGAATTTGTCAATTGCTTTTTGTTTTTTTGTAGTCATATTTCCTTAAAATTTATAACTGCCTGACAAACTGTAAATTGTTTCTAGTGAGCAGTTAATCATAGTTATAATTTACATTAAATTTGGTTTTTACCCAACTCCTAAAACCATATTTAGCATTTCTTTTATCGATAGTAAAATAAACCAAAAAATGGTTTGTTTCTTGATTTTGCCGTTACTGCAATACTTCTGTCAGATTTCCCATCCCTCTATTGATGGCGATCTCCCAGCTGTCTACTTCAAAATCAACCATCGTCATCATTCCGGGCTGCAGGCTCATATGATATTCTCCCGTAACGTATGAAAGAAAAGCACTAATACTGGGATTGTGGCCTACAAATAGTACTTTACAGTACTTTTCCGGTAAGTTCCCAAAAAAGTCAATGATCGTCTGGACATCGGCCAAATAAAGGGAATCCAGAAAAGTGGTCTCCTCAGCTTCAATACCATTTAGCATGATCTCGGTGGTTTGGCGTGTCCTGGCTGCCGAGCTAGAAACCACAGCATCGAAATGTAACCCACGTTCCTTCAAAACATTCGAGAGTCTTTTTAGTTTTGATTTTCCGGATGCAGATAAATTTCGGGAGAAATCACGATGCTGGCTTTGGCCATATTCCGCCTCCCCGTGTCTCAGTAAAGCTATTAACTTAGTCATTTGGGTAGAATTAGATTTAAAAATCACTATAAAATTACAATAAAATAACCGTGCCAAAAGCAATATGAGATGGATTAATATTTGGAGGAGAATATAATCGCTTCTATTTTTGGATTTTGTTGAGGACAGCTCTCAGCACTTCAAGTAAAGTAAAACCATTATGCCAAAAAATCTAGTCATTGTCGAATCTCCAGCCAAAGCCAAAACCATAGAAGGCTATCTTGGTAAGGACTATAAAGTAACTTCAAGTTACGGACATGTCAGGGATCTTCCCAAAGGAGACAAGGCTATAGATATAAAAAACCACTTCAAACCTACCTATGAGGTAACTTCCGATAAAAAAGAGGTCATCAAGCAACTAAAGAAAATGGTGAAAGATTCTGATACCATCTATTTGGCAAGTGATGATGACCGTGAAGGAGAAGCTATCTCGTGGCATTTAAAAGAAGTGCTAAAGCTCGATAACGACAAAACCAAGCGAATTGTCTTCCGGGAAATTACGAAAAATGCCATCACCAAAGCCATTGAAAACCCAAGAAGCATAGACATTGACTTGGTGAATGCGCAGCAAGCCCGAAGAATTTTGGATCGGTTGGTGGGATTTGAGCTTTCTCCAGTACTGTGGAAAAAAGTGAAAGCTGGACTTTCTGCCGGTAGAGTGCAGTCCGTTGCCGTAAGGTTCATTGTAGAGCGTGAGCGTGAAATCGATAAATTCGAATCCAAATCTTCTTATAAAGTTACGGCGATTTTCAATGTCAAGGGCAAAGAACTCAATGCCGAGCTTCCCAAGAAGTTTGAAACGCAGGAAGAGGCTGAAGCCTTTCTCAAGAACTGTCTTGAAGCTGATTTTTCCATCAAGAACTTGGAAAAAAAGCCAGCCAAAAAGACGCCAGCAGCACCGTTTACCACCTCCACTCTACAGCAGGAAGCCAGTAGGAAATTGAGCTTCTCGGTGGCTCAGACGATGACATTGGCCCAACGGCTCTATGAGGCAGGTAAAATCACTTACATGAGGACAGACAGTGTTAACTTGTCTCAAGAAGCCATGGAAAGTGCCCAAAACCAAATCATATCTGCTTTTGGTCCGGAGTACCATAAATCCAGAAAATATACTTCAAAGTCTGAAGGTGCCCAAGAGGCTCACGAAGCCATTCGTCCTACCAATTTTGCGAACGAGGAAATCTCCGGAGAACGGAATGAACAACGGCTCTATGAGTTGATCTGGAAGCGGGCCATCGCCTCACAGATGGCCGATGCCCTATTGGAAAAGACCCTTGTGACCATTGGCATCAGTAATTCAGATCTTACGCTCAGCGCTAGTGGAGAAGTCATCAAGTTTGAGGGCTTTCTAAAAGTCTATCTGGAGAGCACCGATGATGAAGAGGAAGAAGAAAACAATGACAATAAAGGACTGCTTCCACCACTGACGATTGGTCAAGACCTTGACCTGATCGAAATGAAGTCCCGTCAAAGCTTCACCAGACCGCCTGCGCGTTATACGGAGGCCTCATTGGTGAAAAAGCTTGAAGAAATGGGCATCGGTAGACCTTCTACGTATGCTCCGACCATTTCGACGATACAGAAACGTAATTATGTCATCAAGGAATCCAGGGATGGGAAGCCACGTAATTACACCGAAATGATCATCAAGGACGGCTCATTTTCCAAAGCAGAAAAGACCGAAAACTACGGTTCGGATAAGAACAAATTGTTTCCTACCAATATCGCTATGGTGGTAAATGATTTCTTGGTTGATCATTTCCCGAATGTCATTGACTATAAATTTACGGCAAAGGTAGAAAAGGAATTTGACGACATCGCCCATGGCATACAGCAATGGGATAATATGATCGAGAATTTTTATGGTAAATTCCATAATACCGTAGAAGAGGCAGAAACCGTCGAACGCGCCAATGTAAGTTCCTCTAGAGAGCTGGGCAAAGACCCCAAAACGGGCAAGCCAGTGATAGCTCGACTGGGTAAATTTGGTCCACTCGTGCAAATAGGAGACCAAGACGATGAAGAAAAGCAGTTTGCAAGCCTCAAAAAAGGGCAATTTATCGAAAACATCACTTTTGAAGATGCCATGGAACTCTTTAAGTTGCCAAGGGATGTTGGGATGTTTGAGGACAAAAAGATCGTTGCGGCCATTGGAAGGTTCGGCCCATATATTCGTCATGACGGGAAATTTGTCTCTTTGGGCAAGGAGTATGACCCCTTAAGTGTCAATGAAGAAGAAGCCATACAGCTCATTAAAGATAAGCGAGAAGCGGATGCCAAGAAACACATCAAGTCGTTTGATGAAAATCCTGACATCCAAATCCTCAATGGTCGCTGGGGGCCTTATATTAAGTTTGCCAAAAAGAACTATAAAATCCCCAAGGATAAAGTAGCAGAAGATCTCAGTTATGAAGAAACCATAGAGATCATCGAAAACCAACCTGAAAAGAAAAAAGGAAGGTTTTCCAAAAAGAAAAAATAAATAAGAACCGGATCATTTAGATCCGGTTTTTTTGTTTCATTTTTTTAAAAAATCGGCAAAGACTAGCTAGTTCGTACCCCATGAGGAGTATTTTTTTAATATTTACGTAATCGAATCCAGTAACTATTTAATTTTTATTTTCAAAATACGTAATTTAAAAAAAGCTGTTTAAAGCAAAAATCTGTCGTTTTTAAGATAAAAAACGGTTTCTACAATAAGCCCTATAACCAACGGAGGATGGTTAAAGCAAAAGCCTATAACCATTCTAGTTGCAACGATTGAACCAACACAGACTTATAGCATATGGCAAAAAAGAAACTGGTAGTATTAACAGGAGCTGGCATATCAGCAGAAAGTGGCATCAAGACTTTCAGAGACAGCAACGGCCTATGGGAAGGACACGATGTCATGGAAGTGGCCACTCCAGAGGGCTGGCAAAAAAACAAAAAATTGGTCCTTGATTTTTATAATCAACGCAGAAAGCAATCCTTGGAAGTAGAACCTAACGGAGCACATTTTGGCCTGGCAGCACTGGAAAAGGATTTTGATGTCACCATCGTCACCCAAAACGTAGACAACCTCCATGAACGAGCAGGATCGACCAATGTCATCCATCTCCACGGGGAGCTTGCAAAATCCCAAAGTACTTTAGATCCTTCACTGGTCTATGAGCTCGATCACTGGGAGATAAAGCTAGGGGACAAATGCGAAAAAGGAAGCCAATTAAGGCCATTTATAGTTTGGTTCGGAGAGATGGTCCCCATGATGGAGCCGGCGGCAAGAGCAGCCCAAGAGGCGGATATTTTTGCTGTTATTGGCACCTCTATGCTTGTTTATCCTGCAGCTGGACTGATTCAGTATACTGCTGAGGAAATACCTAAATACATCATTGATGTGAAAATCCCAAAAATAGGCCATATCAACAATCTCATCAAGATAGAAGACTTCGCCAGTTCGGGGGTAGGCAAGATGATGTCCATGATTGAAGTATCGAAATAATCGTGTAAGAAAAAATATGAGCTCAACTTTCATAAAAACCTGAAATATTTTTCTTATTGAATCACAGAAACTTAAGTATCAGAAGGGGAAAAACATCCAATAACGCCTATTATTTTGCATTATGGTGTTTGCTTTAGTGAAAAATAATCCTTTATATTTGCAACGCCTTTAGGGAAAACAAAACGTGTTTTAGGGCATAATTAGAGAGTTGGGTGAGTGGCTTAAACCAGCAGTTTGCTAAACTGTCGTACGGGTCAAACCGTACCGGGGGTTCGAATCCCCCACTCTCTACAAAAGGATTCTTTATGGAATCCTTTTTTTTGATACTGATAGAATTAGATTTCTTGTAAACCATTTTGGTGACATTTCATCTCGTATAACAGTATTGATAAAAAGGCATAGTCGATCATGGCGTTGCATTAGCGATTGAAAAGGTCAATGGATCTCATCGCTAAAGGAAACAGGACCAAAAGAATCTATGTATTATAAACGGGGTGTAGCGTAGCCCGGTCATCGCGCCTGCTTTGGGAGCAGGAGGTCGCAGGTTCGAATCCTGCCACCCCGACTTGACGGGACAAAGTAGAAAAATCTATTTTTGTCCCGTTTTTATTTTTACCTAATTCGCTATTAATCAACTGAATATAACTCACGAATTCATTGCGTCTTCTGGTTCGAACTTTGCTTCCGTCAAAAACGATTTTTTCGGGATAAATCGAACCAATATCTTTTCTGACCTCTGAAAGGTTCCCATTTTTAACCGATGTGCCTATCTCTTTGATTTTTGTCAACCCCTGCTCAATAAGCGTTTGCACATTGTCGATATCATGATTGAACTTGGTCAGTTGCAATTCCAGAGCTGATATCTTTGCCCCGTATTCTGTTTTCATTTCCCGGTAATCAGAAGCATCGATTTCCCGTGTGGCCAATAGCTCCCTTACATGAGAAAGCCGACTTTCATAGTCTTTGATCTGATTGAGGATTTCTTTCTTTTCGGTTTGTACTTCCCTTGTCTGTTCAAGGTAATCCTTGGTGACTATCTCCTGATATAATTTCTTGTCCTGAATTTCGGGGATAAACCGTAGCAAATCTGCTTGGATGGCATCGTTCACTTTTCCGGCATTTGTACGATGTTTACAGCCTCCCTTGCAGTGGTAATATGCGTAATAACGATATCTCCCTTTTGATTTGCTGGCCGTCAGGAGCTTTTCACATTCCGGGCATACCAGAAATCCCCTAAAAGGGAATTCATCTACTGTCTCGACCTTCGTCCGGTAATTTCTGCCTCTACCGTCCAATGTATCCTGAACCTCATTAAACAAACTCTCAGAGATGATTGGCTTGTGCTGCGCCTTAACAAAATATCCTTCCTCATCTTTAAACGGCGGCACGAATAGCTTTCCGCAATAAAGCGGATTCCTCAGCACCTGCCAAAAAGCATTTTTGCTGCATTTAAGCCCTTTCGTCCTCGCTTGCTTCCAGACTTGTTCCGTGTTAAAGACTCCCTTGTTAACTTCGTTAAAAGCCCATTTCAGGATTTCGGCATCCGGTTCTTTAGGTGCTATATATTTTTTGCCGTACTCATCCGATTTATTTACGTATGCCACCGGTGCCAGTCCCATGTACCGTCCTTCTTTCTTTGCCCGGCGCATGCCGTAAAATACGTTCAATGCCCTGCGGTCGTTTTCCACTTCCGGGGCAGCCAGATAAAACGCCAGCATCATTTTGTTTTCCGGAATCTCCAGATCCAAAGGTTGTTCAATTGCCTGCGGTTCCACGCCTAAGCGACGAAGGACATTAATCATCTGGTAGGCATCCCCAGCATTACGGCTGAAACGATCCCATTTGGTAAACAGTACCAGATTAACGCTATTCTTCCGCTTCTTTAAGCTTTGTATCAATTCCTTCCACCTTGGGCGGTTGAAAGATTTCGCCGAATGGTCCTCATAGACCACATTGCGGATTTCTATCTTGTTGTTGATGCAGTATTTCCTCAACATCTCCTCTTGGTTCCGCTGAGAGTACCCTTTGTCCGCCTGTTCGTCGGTGCTTACCCGAATATATAGATCCGCTAAATATCCCATACCTCTAATCGAATTTTGTGCAAGAAGAGCCAGTCTTTCGGAGTGCAATGAAGTTCTTTGTCCTTCATTGGTTGCATTTGGCTCTCGATGGCTACTAATTTAACGATTAAAATCGAAGTAAAAGACTGTTAAATAGTAAAATTAGGGCTGCCTGTAGATGAGTGACCTGGAATAGAAAATGGATTGCGGTAGTTTTAAAACGGGAAAAATCAGCCTGTCCTTATTTCGTTTTTTCCGTGTTATAGTGATAGGCAAGCGTTAGGATGTCATCGGGTTTAACCTCTTCGGCTAATGTGCCGTAAAACAACAGCTTTTGCGGGTATATCGTGTGTATAAGGGATCTTTTGTCCTCTGTTTTGCTTTCTTCAAAGATGCTGTCCAACGCCATTAATTCCATGATGTCTTTTTCCAATAAGGATTCTATTTTGGGCAGGCTTCGGCAAATATTATCCAGTTTTTCTTTCAATCCGGTTAAGACCGAGTCGTATTGCCGCTTGATTTCGAGATAATCGGTTGGTTCAATTTTCTGCATGGCCAGCAGGTTACGGATATGCGATACCCTGTTCTCGTAATCCTTTAGCTGATGTAACAATTGCTTTTTTATTTTCTGCTCATTTTGGGTAAGCTCATAGTACGCTTCCGCGATGATTTTTCGGTAGATAGCCGACATCTCTTTTCTGGGGATGAACTTTCGCAACTCCCCCTCAAACACCTGGTGGAGTTCTTCAACCCTTATCCGGTAAGGGCATCCCTTACGGCAGTGATAGTAACTGTAATGATTTGTCCTTCCCTTTGATCTACTGGCGGTGAGAAGGCTACCGCAGACCGGGCATATCAGGAAACCTCTTAATGGAAAATCATTTCGGGTATTGATCTTGGGTCTATATTTCCTGCCTCTTCCGTCCAATATCTCCTGTACCTTATCAAACAACTCTTCTGATATGATGGCCTGATGCTGTCCCTGGATAAACCGGCTTTCTTCATCCTTGAACTTTGGCAGGAATATCTTTCCGCAGTACACGGGATTTCGAATCAATTGCCAAAACGCATTTTTACTACATTGCAAACCTTTTTCCCTTGCATTTTTCCAGACCTGTTCGGTATTGAATACACCCTTTGACAACTCTTCGAATGCCCAATAGAGTATGGTGGCATCCGGTTCTTTGGGAGCAATGTACTTATGCCCACCCTGGTCTATCTTGTTTTTGTAACCTACGGGAGCGAGTCCCATATAACGACCTTCCTTCTTCGCCCTTCGCATGCCGTAGAATACGTTGAGCGCGCGACGGTCATTTTCTACCTCGGGTGCGGCAAGATAAAAGGCAAGCATCATCTTGTTCTCCGGAATGGATAGATCCAACGGTTGTTCGATGGCCTGTGGTTCAACCCCGAAATCACGGAGAACATTTATCATCTGATAAGCGTCACCTGCGTTCCTGCTGAACCGATCCCATTTGGTGAACAGGACAAGATCGATTTTGCCCCGGTGTTTTTTAAGGTAGGAAAGCAGTTTTTTCCATTCAGGTCTATTGAAGGATTTAGCAGAATGATCCTCATAGACAATATTCCGTATTTCAATCCAATGATTGTCACAGTATTTTCGCAGCATTTCCTCCTGGTTACGCTGTGAATAACCCTTGTCTGCCTGTTCATCGGTACTTACGCGGACGTATAGATCAGCTCTCTTTCCTCTTTCAACGCTCATCCGATTCCAGGTATTTTGTTACCGTTATCTTTGCCAGTTTCTTCAAGAACGCCAGAAGCTTAGCAGCTTCTTCCTTGCTGACTTCAATCTGCTGCGGCCTTAACATACTGACGATTTTATCCGGTGTTACTTTTATATTTTGTGCTATTGCTTCCATAAGCTATCCTCCAATTGCCATTCATCCTGAAAGTTATAGGCAAAGGAGCCCGGACGTTGGAATGATGCAGTGATTGGCGATTAAAGGAAGTATTTGGCTAAATAGATTTCCACATTCGTTTTAGCTTTTTTGTAGCCCAAGCACATTTGCTTCCCTGCACATTCCCTCTACTGCAAAAGAGCTTGCTGGCTACCTCTGAAACAGGAAATAGAAAACCGTAACCCCGCCGCAGTCTTCCGTTTGCGTTTTTCCAATCCCTGTTCACCGGGCTTTCACAGCCCTATCATTAGTACCCAAAAGGAAATTGTCAGAATAATATTTTCCAATACGAAACCGGTAAAAAGGCAGCTAAGATGTAGTGGGCAGCCACCGCGCAAGCCCAACCAAAAGACTACGGCATAAACGGTTTCCTCCCCGGGGGGTCCCCTCCAATTATTCCGTTTCCTTTTGGTTTTGCGCCATGCCCACTCCGGTTACCTGCTTTCTTTTTTCCGGTTTTTCTTTTGGAAAAATTTATGCGAAGCGAAGCGGAGCAGACCACAACAGGAAACAGGGAACGAGGAAAAGCGAACGTAACAAAATGTCAAACTCTAAAAACAGTACGATTATGAACATCATCGGAAGACTGACAAGGGATGCGGAAGTACGTACCCTGTCAAACGAAAAGCAGGTAGTAAACTTTTCGGTAGCGGTAAACGACAGCTACCGAAACAAACAGGGTGAGCGAGTAGAACAGACCGCATATTTCGATTGCGCCTATTGGATTTCCTCAAGCGTAGCAAGGCTACTGACCAAAGGTACATTGGTAGAATTATCAGGCAGGGTAAGCGCCAGGGCGTGGACGGGCAAAGACGGTGAAACCCGTGCAGGACTGAACTTCCATACTTCACAAATTAAATTGCATGGAGGCGGTAAGAGAGCGGAAACCACACAGGCTACCCAGCAACCCGAAAACAACAAGGTAACGGTGCAGGGAACGGAGGACGACCTCCCATTTTAACAACAGTATTCATTTCATTTTCAAACATCAAAATTTCAAATATCATGGCACATAATCTGAATTTCAACGAGCGTACAGGACGTTATTCATTCTTTAGCGTACAGCAGAAAGCGTGGCACGGTTTGGGACAAATCGTGGAGCAGTACCCGACAAGCGAGGAAGCTATCAAATATGCAGGGTTAGATTACGAGGTAGTAAAATCCCCCCTGTTCACCAAAGGTTCGGGCATAATCGAAACAGCTAATGGCATAGAGATAGGCAGTAATGAACTGGAAGTCCCCAACTATTTCGCCAATATCCGCACCGACAACAATGTCGTATTGGGCGTAGTGGGCAAAGATTACCATATTGTACAGAACCGTGAAGCCTTTAATTTCTTTGATGCCATCGTAGGCGGTGGCGAAGGTATCCTGTACGAAACTGCAGGAGCGTTGGGCAATGGGGAGCGCATATTTATCACAGCCAAACTGCCCGATTATATCCGTGTGGGAAATGGCGATGACGTGACGGAAAAATACATTTTCCTGACCACTTCGCATGACGGTAGCGGAAGTATCACGGCAGCTTTCACACCTATCCGTATCGTATGCCAAAATACGCTGAATGCTTCGCTTCGCAATATGACCAATGTAGTGCGAATCAAACACACTTCAGGCGCAAAACAGCGTATCGAGAATGCCCACAGGATAATGGGGTTGGCAAACACGTTGAGCAACCAGTTAGAAGGCATTTTCAACGAATGGACAAAGGTAAAGGTGACCGACCGAGAAGTAAGAAAGCTCATCCAGTTAGCACTTTGCCCGAACAAGGAAACCCTTGACCTTATCAAAAAAGGTGCGGAAGATGAAATTTCCACCGTGTTCAAAAACACCGTGGATGATGCCTTCGCCTATGCCATGATAAGCGACACACAGCAAATGGACACGACCAAAGGCACGTTGTTCGGGGCGTATAATGCCGTTACAGGCTACTATCAGAATGTTCGCAATTACAGGAACGAGGAAGCCAAGTTACAGAGCATTGTATTGGGTGGTACTGCCCAACTCAAATCGCAGAAAGCCTTTGAATGGTGTAATGCCTTTGCAACAGACGGTGCGGACATCCTGAACCTTAATTAGATAATCACAGGCTACCGCCTTATTCGGTGGTAGCCTTTAAAAAAACTTTAAACGATGAACACAAATTTCTTCAATCAGATAGCGCAGTTGGAGTTTACAGGAAACCTGCAACTGACCATAGCAAAAGGAGCGGAAAACCATCTTATCGTATCGGTAATGCTCCACAATGACGGGTGCGGAGATAGTGCCTGGAATGGAAGCCCATTTTCCGAAACTGACCCGTGAAAAATCAGGAAAGAAGGGAGAGAACTTCAAGCAGATGCACCGGGTGATTATGATGTTCAAGGCCTGGCTTAGGGGCACCCACCATTCGGTCATGAACTTACAGCCATATATCAACGAGTACACTTACCGGTTTAACCGTCATAAAATGAAAGAGGGACTCTTTGAGAATTTAATGCAGAGGATGGTAGCAAAGCCTCCTTATCCATATAAGGAATTCATTTATTAAATGCCTAATTCAAATAAAATAATAGAGGTGACCGTTTAATTTCATATATTTATGCTTTTAAACAAGCAGATAATGGATGTTTTCAAAGGACAAGAGCTTATA